>Ga0299915_10000019_pt1 | contig 116451 bp, 104 predicted proteins | sample RVTome_13_FD_200263 | JGI IMG/M metagenome (GOLD analysis project Ga0299915, IMG submission 200263) | Soil microbial communities from uranium-contaminated site in the Upper Colorado River Basin, Wyoming, United States - RVT92D227 (version 2) ...
GCGGACGTACAGGCAGTACTCCTCGGGCGGCTTGCACTTCTCCTCGGATGGAAGCTCGTCGGTCGGCGCCATGTCCTCGGCGGTCGAACCCGTCGCGGGCAAGACCTTCCGCGTCTTGCCGACCTCGCGCCTGAACTTCTCCGCCGAGACGTAGCCCCCACCCTTCGGGTCCACTTCGACGCACGGCACCTTGACGGCCGCCTCGGCGCACGGATCGCCGCAGCCGTGTCCGGGCCGGTTCTGCTCGCGGAGCGCCGACACCATGTCGCCGATGTCGAGCTCGCGCTCGCAGCCGAGCACGAGATCGTTGCCACAGCAGTCGAGTGCGTAGCCGGGCCTGACCACCACGGTATCGCCACCGCAAGGGCCGCACACCACCTCGAGGCCGCACACCACGCCATCACCGAACAGCCGCGAGTTATGCAGGCGGTTCTTGCCGACGACGTACGTGTTGATCGCCTCGAGATCGTCCTCGGTCAGCAGCTGACCGGCGAAGAAGCGCGGGCGGACAAACGACCCTTCCTCGCACGGATCACACGCACCCGCGCTGATCGGTCGACCCGGGAAGGTCGTGCCGCTACAACAGCCACCGCTGCTCTTGCTGCCACCGCAGCCGCAGCCGCAACCGGATGCTTGCTTCGAGGTCTTCGTCATCTTGGTCATTCGCGACTCCGCTGCTTGGAATAGCCCTGCTCGGGCTCGATGAAGAACCAGCTGTCGAATGCGCCGGTCGGATGACCGTCGCCGGTCATCGGCGGCATCAAGTGGCGCGGCGCCGGTTGCATGCACGGCGGGGGTGGGACCTCGTGCGAGCGATCCCACTGCTGGTATTCGTCGGCGATCGGCGACAGCCCGACGATGTGCTCGCCGTCGAGCGAGCGACAACACTCGTCGAGCACGAAGCTGCTGCGCAACGTGATCATCACCCGGTCGCCGGGCTGGAGTACCTCGTCGGTGTCCTGGATGAAGCGCACCGATCGGATCATCGTGCTCGTCGACTCCGGGATCGCCTGGGTGTCGATGTGATGGATCCCGCCGCGGTTGCCTCGCCCACCCTGGATCGCCCACAGATCGAAGACCCCGGGCGCGATCACCGTCGAGGCGTGCACCGGACGCGAGAAGTGCAAGTAGAGGCCGAGATCGAGGAGCCTATTGGCATCGTCGCGGCTGTACCGCGCGCCGTGCGTCCAGCCGAGGCGATCGATGCGCGTGGTCTCGAACTGCGAGATCGGCCGCCGCACCGTATTGTCGATGTCGGCCGCCTCGAGCGCTCGCCCGCGCGGCGGGATGCGCACGTGCGCGAGCAGCAGGCAGCCATCGCAGCACGGATCGGAGCAGGCGGAGCACAGCTTGCGCTGTACGGGAGGCTCGCAGCTGACGCGAAGGCAGACGTCCTCCCGAACCATCGCGTGAACGCAATCCGACTGCATCGCAGCGCACTCGTCGAGCGAGGCCGGGCGCGTCGGCTGGATCTGGATCTCGCGATAACAGATCGTGAGCCAGACGTCGCCACCTTGCTCGCCGAGATCGGGCAACCGCAACCTCGCCCCATCGCGCAGCACGAGCTCGTTGCCACAGCAGTCGATCGCGAGCCCACACTCGACGTCGACACACGGTGGCGGCGGTTCCGGATCGCACTCCTTCGGATCGATCGGGCACGGTACGACCCTCAATCCGCACACGACACCGTGGCCATGCAAGTAGCGGTTGTGCAGCTTCAGCTTCTCGCGAAGGTAGGCTTGCTCGGTGCGAAACTCGCGAACACCGAGCATCTGGCCGTAGAAGTAGTTGAGGCGCTCGAAGCGCGGAATCTCGAGGCAGCGGGTCGGCTGATCGAGACGAGCATCGTCCTCCTGTGGCTTCGGACGGTGGCCGTGATCGTGTTGTCGAACGTTCGATGCGCTCATCGGTTCCTCATCGCAAGATCGTTTGCATTCCCACCGCGGCTCCGCGTCCGACCGCGATCACCGCGTCGCCGCGGCTCGCGCCCGGCCACAGCGCGCTCCGGCGCCGCAGGCGGACATTGCCGGCCGTGCCGAGGATGGGCCTCGGCAGTCCGGACAGGATCGTATCGATGCCCACCGCCGACGCGCGGCCCACTGCCGCGAGCTGCTCGCCGACGCGCACGCTCGCGACTACATGCGCCGGCATCTGCGTGGCGACGAGTCGCTCGAGGCGTGCCGTGTCGAATTCCGTCGTCGCTGGAAGCTGGACTCGCACGCGAAACGCGAGCGCGCTTCGCGCATCGTCATCGGGATCGCCGTAGCTCTTGAGCTGGGTCGCGCCGAGCGCCGAGCTACCGAGCCGCACGCGAGCACGACCGCGCCCGAAGAGCCGCACCTCGCCGACTCGTGCGCCACCCGGGACGCGGCGTGCACGCACCTGCGAGAGCGTGCCGAACGGGCTGGGCGCGTTGAGCTCCTCGATCACCGGCGTGACACCGGTGATCGCCTCGATCGCGAGTTGTACGCCCGCCGGGGTGCCGCGCCGGCGATACAGGTCCGGCAGCCGCTCGAGCAGCGCCCGCCGCCGTTGCAGTGGCCACGACGCGTCGAGCGTCATCCCCACCAGTGACCCGACCCACGGCAACACGCGCTCCGGGGCGTGGCGCGGATCCAGCATCGCCGGGAATCGTTCGATCGCACGATCGAGCTCCTCGAGGGTCGCGTCGAAGATCGCGAGGAAGCGGTCGAGGAAGTCTCGCGACTCGGGAGCGTCGCGATACACGGCGGGCAGCCATTCGGCGCTGGTCGATCGCGGGAAGTCGAGCCGGATCGATCGGAGGACGGGGGTCGTATCGGCGTGGCTCGCGAGCGTGATCCGCAGGTGGAGATAACGCCCCGCAGGCTGATCGAACAGGAAATCGGTCGCGGCATCACGTACCTGCTGCCAGTCGCTCGCGTGCGGCGTCTCCAGCAGCGTCTCCGTAGTCGCGACCTCGACCCCGATCGACGTGGCGACGGGAACATCGGCATCGAGCCGAAGCCGGTGCCATCGGCATCGCGGCATGAAGCTATCGAGGGGAGCGGTGGTCTGTGCCGTGCCGGTCCGATGGCTCGCGACGGGCACCGCGCGCTCGTCGACCGGGCGCCCACACCGGTCGAAGCACGACGTGTGAGGTGCTGCGGTGCCGCGCGGAACCGTGATGCAGAAGTGGTCGCCGCGCTGCGTGACCTGGGTCTTCGGCAGGGACGCCAGCGCGGTGGAGAGCTCACCGGCGAGCTGGACGAACCCGGTCTCGTTCCACCGCCACACCGTGCGCTGCTCGGTGACGATCCAGAGGTCGCCGCAATCTCCGACGGTCAACCTGGTGATCGGCACACCGACGTCGATCCGGTGGAGCTCGTCACCGCTGCGATCGAAGGCGACGAGCTCGCTCGCCGCTGCCGCGTAGACCACACCGGTGCCACCAAGTGCGATCGGCCCACGACCGGTGAACGGGATCGTGCGGATGATCCGTCGTGCGCCGCGCGAGACCACCACGATCTCCGCGCGTCCCGCGTCGAGGACGGCAATACGTTCACCGGCGGTGGCGACAGCGACCGCCTCCTCGAGAGCGAGCCGGCAACCCGCGGGACGGACCTCGCACCAGCGATCGTCGACCAGGTGCAACAGCCCGCGCCGTGGGCACGCGGGATCGGCGACGACGAGATACCAGTCGCAGGGTCCGCAGCCGCGCGCCACGCCAGGGGGGAAGAAGTGGCGATCGATGATCTCGTCGAGCTCGCTCGTCGTCGGCCGCAACCGGATCACCTCGCCGATCTCGACTTCGCCGGTTGCGACGAGATCGAAGCTCCAGTGCATGTCCGGACCGAGGATCCGGAACCGCGATGACTCGGGGCCGCAGGTCACGCCACGTCCTCCTCGGCCACCGGGATGACCTGGTGAGTGTCGGGCCAGATCAACGCGAGTCGCTCGATCGCGCGCTCGCCGCACTCCGCGTATCGCACGCCGTCGACGATCACGTTGAGCCGCGGAACGGCGCGCACCATGTCGTTGCGCTCGAGCACGGCACGCACCAGCGCGACCCGTCGGATCGCGCCACCGAACGGCCAGCCTTCCTCGACATCGCCGCCGTGCAGCGGATGCAGGTACCGGTTGATCCGTCGGATCACGTCGTCGACGGCGATTCCGATGTCGACGCCGCTGTTCGCCGGCACGAACGAGAGGTCGACGCCGACGCGTACGTAGCGAGGAGCCGCCGCGATCACATCGACGCCCGCAGGTGCCGCCGCCTTCGCGAGGTGCTCGACGATCGCGCGCAGGCTCTGCTCGTCCGGAATCGGAGGTGAGCCATCTCCACGATCCGCGGGGACGGCGAGCAACCCGACCACGCCGGGCACCGGCCGGCCGGGCGCTGCGGGGTGATATCCCGGCTCCGCATGGACGCGGCGAACGTCGGCGCCGGTCGCACGCAGCGCGCTGACCTCGTAGTCCTCTGCGGTCACCGCGCGACCTCGAGACCGGATCTCGCGCGGCCCTCTGCGAAGCACGTCGGAGCGAGTCTCCGCCACGACAGCTCCCGATGCAGGGGCAGGGTTCGTCGCCGCGTTGACGAACGGCGCCGATCCGACGAGCGACGTGATCGAGTCTCCCGCGATCCGCCCGCCCGGGACGTGCACGCGATAGCTACGCGCATGTACGTGGCGAAATCCGTCGGGCAGTCGATGCCCTCGGATGCCGTCGCCGAACTCGACCACACCGGTGAGCGGATCGAGACGGTACACCCGATCCTCAGCTCGCCACACCGACAGGTCCGGCTCCTCCCGCCATGGAACGGGTTGCGCGCCGCCTTCGTCGACGACCAGCTCGAGCGAACCGGAGAGCACCGGTGTGCGTGCGAGGCGGAATGCGCGGGGCGCCACACCGGGCCTGGCGATCGGCGCCAGCACCTCGCGCCGTACGGTCTCTCCCGACGTCGCCCACACACCGTTGAGTGCGACGTGGACGATCGCGGGGGGCTTCGAATAGCGGCCTTGCACCATGCGCGCACGCAGCCAGCGCAGCGGCACTGCTCCAGCAAGCGGCAGCGTGCTCGGCCTCCAGCGGAGCGGAACGCGCAGGCCGACGAGCCCCGTTCGGGTCAGCGACGCGGTCTCGTCGCGCAGCAGCTCGGCGGCCGCGACCTCACCCCCGTCGAGGATCTCCCAGACCAGGACCGGTGGCGGCTCGTTGCGCACGCCGGTCGCGATGCCGCCGGCACTCGCGGGGGGCGGAGCGCCCTCGCGCGGCGCCGCGAACCACGCGATCGAGATCTCGGGGCCGGGTGACATCGGCACGTCGAAGCCCACGTAGACGGCGCTGTTGTCGGCCGAGGTTCGTCCGAACGGCTGCGCGATCACGTTGTCGGCGAGCGCCGGGATCTCGACACCCTCGAGTGCGCCCTCGAGCTCGCGCGCGATCGCCGCGATCCGGCCCGGCGCAGCGGTGATGGTGGCGGTCGTCTCGAACGTCACGTCGTGACCATCGACGTCGCGGCCGACCACGCGAAACCCGCTCGCGATCGTGACCGGGCGTGGAGCCGATGGCGAGACCTCGAACGCGAGCAACGCGCTCATCGGTCGCGGTGGCAGCGGTCCGACCCCCGCGGTCGCGAGCAGCTCGACGCGCGTCTTGAGCGTCAGCTCGTCCACGCACTTCGCGGTCGCTGCAACCTGGTGTGCGACGAGATCGACGAGCACTCGTCCCGCATCGTCCTCTCGCGTGCTCGTCCAGGTTGGCGTGAAGCCGCGGCGTCGTGCAAGTGCCTCCGCGGCGATCAGCTTCGCGTCCTGGGTATGGACCCGCGGCCGCCGCCACAGCGCCGCGCGCCCCTGGCGATTCTCGACCAGATCGAGATCGGCCACGAGGTCGGGCCGGGTGTGGTCGTCATCCCACCACGGGCGGATCATGGCTCGCCTCCCGTGCGAACCCGGACCACCACCTCTTGGAGCTCGACCAGCTCGTGATCGGCCACGTCGACGTTCGTGCACGCGTCGGTGAACGAGCCACCGTCGATCGCGATACGTACCTGGAGGACCACGCCGGCGTCGCCCGACGCATCGACGGACTCCTGCGCGATCTTCACGAGCTCCGATGGCATCAGGGGCGCGCCGAAGCGCCAGCCGGTACCGTCGCCGCCGAGCAGAGGATCGAGGTGGCAACGGAGCTCGCCGGCGATCCGCTTGCGCAACTCCCGTCGGTCGTACGGATCGGACGCGACCATCACCTCGATCCGCACCGGCCGGTAGCGCGCGGTCTCGACATACACGACGTGCGAGACCAGACGCGTCGCGGCGAGCTCTCGACGGATCGCTGCGAGCGCGCCGGCGTCGACCCGCGGTGCGGCGATCGCGGTCCCCGCGCGCACGTCGTCCTCGGTGCGCGCCGCGACGGCCGGCACGACGTAGACCGTCGCGATCCCGGGGCTGCGGCGCGCCGGGCATGTCGGGTCGGCGCCGATCGCCGCATGTGCGCGCGCGATCGCGACTCCACGCGTCTGGAGCGCGATCGTCTCGTGATCCTGCTTCGTCACGGCCCGCGTCGGCCGCGTGCGCTCGCCGGCCGTGCGCGCGCGTGCCTCGGCGAGCGACTCGGGGTCGCGGCCGCCGATCGCCGGCACCGGGTTGCGGCCGATGAACGTGGAGTTGCCGCGGCGACCGGACCAGCGCACGAGCCCCCCGATGTTGCCGACCTCGCCGCCGCCCGCTTCGAACGCGACCCGCGGCACCGCGCCCGCCGCGGGGTACGGCGCCCGGCCGTGGATCCCATCGCCGAACTGCAGCCGCCCGTGCTCGCGATCGACCGTGAACACGCGCTCCGCGGATCCGTGGCGCCCGAGATCCCGCGTCGGCCGCCAGCGATGCGCGCGACCATCGATCTCGGTCAACAGCACGCGCACGCGATCTTCGAGTGGCAGGCCCTCGTCGAGCGGGAGCTGCAGCAGCTGTCCCGAGGTCGGCACGAGCACCCCGGCCGCGAAGCTCGCGTCGAAGCGCCAGTGACGATTGCTCGCGATGACCGCGTTGGGAACCACCTGGAGCAACCTGGGCGGCGCGGTGAAGGTCGCGGCATCGGTCGCGATGACGAGCGAGTACTCGTGGTCGCCCCCCGCGGGCTGTGCCCATCCGGAGGGCACGCGTATGCGCAGGATGCCCGACCGGCGCAGCCCGCCGGTGCCATCGTGAAGCTCGTCGCGCCCGAACCATTGCGTGCCGCTCGCCGAGATCCAGCCGTAGCGGAGCGTCGCCGGCGAGTCGACCGCCGCGGCATCCGGAGACCACTCCGGCGCGACGCGTCCATCGAGCTCGAGCAGGACGCCCGTCCACTGCCCTACCCGCAGTGCATGACTGAAGCGAAGGCTGATCGTCGACGCAGCCGCGAGACCGTCGGCCGGCAGGAGCGCGATGCCGTCTCGAAGCTCGGTGCGCATGCCGCCGCGCGTACGGATCTCGACACCCGTCGGCGGGGCGATCGCGACAGGCGCTCCGGTCGTGAACGTTCGCGCGAGGCTCGCGCGGTCGGGACGCAGGTGGATCCCGCGCGGTGCGAGCAGTGGCGTTTCGGGCTCGAACGCGATGACCGTGCGCGCGACCTCGGCGTGGTGAATCGCATCCCCGAGGAGCGCGAGCAATGCACCGCCGAACGGCTCGCCCACCTGATCGGCGAAGAACGATCGCTGCTCGAGGAGGGCGGCGTACAGCTCGAGCAACGTCATCCCCGGATCCACGGGCCCGTGCAACGTCCACTTGCCGTTGCTGCGCGGGATGATGCGCCGCTGTGCTTCCTGCACGAGCGCGTCGTAACGCGCGCGATCGAGGCTGTACTCGAGGGTCATCGCTGGCCCTCGACGCCGAGGTAGAACGGGAACACGACGCTCTGGCGGCTGTTCGATCGCAGCACTCGGTACGAGATCGACACCGTCACGCGGTTGTCGTCTGGGCGATCCTGTTCGGCGCTGACATCGAGCAGCTCGACTCGCGGCTCCCAGCGCATGACGGCGTTCTCGACCTCGCGCTCGAGTGCACGTAGGTTCTGCAAGCTGCCCGGGTAGAACAGCAGCTCGGGGATCCGCGTGCCGAAGTCGCCGCGCATCACCCGCTCTTCGATTCGCGTCTGCAGCAGGATCTTCAGCGACTGCTCGACGTTGTCGTCTGCCTCGCAGTAGCCAAGGCCGCCCGTCTCGTCGGGGACGATCGGAAAACGCAGGCCGCGGCCGAGAAATTCCTTGCCCATCACATCACCCGATATCGATCTTGCTCGCGGTCAACGTGATGTTCGACGCGGTGACCGTCACGTTCCCGGATGCGTCGAACTTGATCGACGCGCTGCCGCCCGAGTGCTTGATCGTCAGCGTCTTGCTCTGGTCGTCGAACACGGCCTCGTGACCCGCCTTGGACTTGACGGTGAGCGCGTGGTGTTTGTCGTCGAGCTCGACGAGGTGGCCTGCCTTCGACCTCAGCGTCACGCCGATCGATGGCGACGAGTCATCGAGCACGAGCTCGTGGCCCGCCTTCGTCCGGATCACCTTCTTGTCCGTCTGCTGGAGCCGGAATCCCGGAGGCTTGTCCTTCGCGTTGTAGAGCCCGCCGAGGACGATCGGCTCGCACATCTCGCCGTGCACGAACGAGATCAGGACCTCGTCACCGATCTCGGGAACGAACATCATCCCGTAGCCGTTGCCGGCGTACGGCTGGCACACGCGGCACCACTCGGTGATCGTGCGGTTGTCGAGCCACGGAAACCGCACCTTGACGCGCCCTTCCTTGTCCGGGTCCTCGTTCTTCTCGATGATCCCGGTGCACACGCCGGTCGCGCGACGATGCAGTGCCTCGGCACGGTAGGCCCTCACGACGCCTCCGGTTGGTCTTCTTCACGTGGACGCTTGACCTCGAACGAGGTCACGTAACCCGAGCTCGAGAACACGTGATCGGTCTTGACCAGCCGGTAGTCGCCGCTGAAGCGCTTGCCGAGCCCGGACAGTCGCAGGACGACGCCCGGCCGCAGATCGGGATCCCCCATCACCTCGCCCGTCCCGGTGATGAACTCGTGTGCGTTCTCCTCCAGGACTGCGATGGCGAGGCGCTTCGCCTCTTCCTTGCTCACGACCGAGCGAGTGACGATCCGCTCCTCTTTCGAGAAGTCGTTGTCCTCGAGGACCTCCATTCCGGCGCGACCCTTGCCGCCTGTCTTCGGGAGATCCTTCAGCTCCGCCGTGTACTCGATGAAGTCCTTCTTGCGCGGATCCCACGACCGTACGGTCACTCGCTTCACGAGCCCGACGATCGACAGCTTCGGGGTGAACGACAGGAGCGACTCGCCCCACCGGTACTCGAAGACGTCGATCGGGCGATCGTCGCGGAGATCCTTCGGCTTCGTGAAGTGGAGCTTCGGGCGGGTCGCGTTCGGCTCGAGCGAGATGAAGCACACGAAGCCGACGTGGTGCGCCCGGCTCAGCAGGAACTTGAGGTCGTCGTCTTCGCCCTGCTGGACGACCTCGTGTATTGGGCCTTCCTCGTCGAGCTGACAGTCCAGATCGTGACGTCGCGCGATGATCTTGGCGATCTCCCAATCGGCCCTATTCTTGTAGATCCGCTCGTCGTCGCTGCTCGGCTTCGCGTTGCGGAGCCGGTTGAAGTAGTCGTTGCCCGTGATCGTCAGCGTCGACAGGCCCGACTGTGGAAACGTCGGCGAGAACGTGAGGACCTCGCCCATGATCATCGATCGCAGTCGCCCCGCGTAGCCGAGCTCGATCTTGATCGGTGTCTTCGCGTCGAGGAGCTTCTTGTCGGTGTACTTGAACGGGGTGATCTCCTGCGCGCTCTTCAGCCCGGGCTTGCCGGGATCCGTGTTCGCGAGGACGATCGAGAAGCCGGCCGGCTCGTTCTCCTGCAGGGTCACGCGCGTCTCGATCACGTCTCGCAGTACGGGTTCGGCGAGCCGCCGATCCCGCACCTCGATGCGGAGCTCCGGCGCGTAGGCGTACGCTCCCGGGGTCGGACGCACGACCTCGCTCATCGCAACCTCGGGATCGTGAGCACTCGCCCGATCTCGAGCCGGCGCGGATCGGCGATGCCATTCGCCTCGGCGATCTGCCGCCACGACCTGGGATCCGCGTAGCTCAGCTCGGCGATCCGAGACAGCGTGTCGCCGCGCCGGACGACGTAGCTCTTCTCGACGTCCGACGAGTTCTTCTTGTAGCGGTCCTTCTGGTCCTCGACCGTGGTCCACTCCTTGAGCGCGAGCGCGAGCTTCGCCCGGAGTGGCACACCTTCGGCCGTGAAGAGCGTGTACGTGACGTTGAGGCTCTCGAGGACGCCGACAAACTCGTGGACCTTCTTCGCGTTCGGCGGCTGCTTCTTGGCCGCTTCTTCGGCGTTCTGCCCCGGTGTGTGCCACGGCGTGCCCCAAACGAGCTTGATGACCGGTGGGGCGTGGAGCTCTGGATCGATGTTCATCAGGCCGCGAATCGGATTGACGAACTCGGTCCGGACGTCGTGGAGCGTGTCGGAAGTGTCGACCAGCGCGTCGAAGCTCAGCTTCTCGCTCGCACCGCGGACGTACTGGATCGGCGGTGCCACGAGGCCGGGGATCCCGATCTCGGCATACGTGTTCTGCTTCGACAGCACGATCTCCGTCGGGCTGAAGCGCAGGGCGATCTTGGTCCCCGCGAACCTACCGCGGACCACCTCGAGGTGTGCCTTGTTCTCGAACGGCGCCGCCGCCGCGCGGGAGACATTCATTCGCCACCCCCGCGATGACGGTCCCCGACGAGGCGATCGGCATCGAGCTGGGACTGGCGGTGCTTGCGTGCGTTCTGCTCCCGCGTCCACGCGTTGACGTACTTCTCGAACAACGTCACGAACCTCGCCTCGTCGTCGCCGACGACATCGAAGTGCACCTCGAGCAGCTTGATGTGAACGTCTGCCATGACTACACGTCCGCGATCCGCCGGAGGCCGCCGAGGGTGGTCGGAGGAAACGGCACCACCTCGAGTCCCTGGTGCGCGATCTCGAGCGCGTCGATGGCGACGTTGCTCTGCATCGAGTTGAAGTCGGGGCCGATCCACTTCGCCGCGAGCCCGCCGCGAAACGCATACGCGATCGCCGGTCCGCCGCTCTCGTCCATCATGACGATCGCTCCATCGCGACGTGCCCCGAGCGAACGCGTGAGGCCTGCGCGGTACCAGACCCACAGGGCGAGGTCCCGGATCACGCCGCGGCGGAGCGTGATCCGTCCCCACGTGTGCCGTACCGGCAGCTGATGCACGTAGTCGTTGACGCCACCCTCGGCGTACGCCATCACCTCGAGCTCGCCTCCGAGCCCCTTGACCTCGGCGAACGAGCCGACCGACATCGTGGGGATCAGCACCGCCTGCGCGGCCGGGAGGTACGCGTCGGTCGGATCGAGCGTGATGAAGAAGTTGAAGCCCGGCAGCGGGACCTCGAGCTGCGTGACGCCGGCGATCATGCGGATCGCGCTCATGGCAGCACCTCGATCGCGCCATCGCGACTGAGCGCCAAGCGCAGCACGATGAACTCCATCGGGGTCGCCGGTGCGACGGCGATGCGACACAGGCAGCGCCCGAGCTCGACCTCTTCGGGGGGATTGGTCTCTGCATCGCACTGCACGAGGAACGCGTCCTCGGCGCGCGCACCCTTGAGTGCGCCGCTGCGCCAGGCCTCGAGGAGCACGGACGTGATCCCGCGAACGAGCTGGAGCCAGAGCGCCGGTCCGTTGGTCTCGAACACGAGTGGCTCGGCGACGCGCCGGATCGCGCGGACGAGCCGATGGATCAGCCGGCGATGCGCGAGGTAGCGATGATCGCGCTCGCGATCGAGGGTGCGTCCGCCCCACATCGCGAATCCGCGCCCGGGCATGCAACGCAGGACGTTGACGCCCTCCTCGTTCAGTACCGCATGATCGTCGCGAGATGCCTCGAGCTCGAGGTCGAAGACACCTATCATCGACTCGAGTGCCGGCGTGTGGTGCGCGCCTCGGTCGCGGTCCAGCAGGCTGATGACTCCAGCCACGTGCCCCGACGGCGCGATCGAGCGGATGCGCCCCGCCAGATCGAGCGGATCGTCGACCCGGATCCACGGGAAATAGCAGGCACCTGCACGCCACGGCAGATCCTCGCGTGCGCGTTCCAGTGGTAGCTCGAGCCACCGCTTCACCGAGTCCGCCACCGAGACCCCACTGTTCGCGACCGTGCGGGGGAGGTCGACCAGCACGATTCGATCTCGGAGGGTCTCGGCCTGGACGATGGCGTACTGGAGGATCTCCGCCACATCCGCGCTCGGGAGTTCCAGCAACTCGGGCAACACCACGATCGCGACCTCCGGCACGTCCCCGAGTCGATCGAGGGCGGCGAGGTAGTGCACCTTGTCGAGCCCCGCCATCGCGACGTTGTCGATCGACAGCGCGAGCTCGCCGTCGATGGCGCGTGGGCCGCGCACGGGTAACAGGACGGGGTCGAACCGGTCGCAGCGAAGCCAGACCGAGCGCTCCGCGAGCTCCCGCGGCAGCTCCCATGCATCGAGGCCGACGAGCGCTTCCGTCGCGCCGCCCGCGTCCCGCACGAACAGATCGATCTCGGGACGATCGCGGACACCTTCGCGCCGGAACGAGATCGAGATCGAGAGGTTCGCCGCCCACAGGCCAGGGCTCGACGCATGAAACCGGATCGATGGAGGCATCCCCGACAGCGCCGTGCTCGGGGTCCACGTGCCCTTCGCCGTGGGGGTCTCGTCGGGCGCCAGCCGGAGAACCCACGCCACCGCACCGCCGTTCTCGAAGTAGCCGCGGATCGCGTACGTCGTGTCGTGCTCGGCGTCCAGATCGCCGAACATCCGACGGTAGTCTCGTAGTCCTTCCACACGCGCCGGCCGGCCGATCGGCCCGCGACGAGTCGGCCCTACGAACCCGGCGACATCGGTGCGAAGCGGCGACGGCTCGGATCCGGGGCGAACGACCTCGACGCGCACGCTCGGCGGCTGGAGTGTGGGCTGGTTCACGGGTTCTGCTGGTCGATCTCGAGGCGCTCGACCTGCATCTCGAGCGTCTCGAGTGCGACCTCGCTGTTCTTCGCGTTGAGGCTCGGACCGGTGTACTTCGATGGCCACGCGCGCTCGAAGTTCCAGCGCAGCACCTCATCGCCGGCTTCGTTCTTGAGCACGATGGAGCCTTCGACCCGCTGGACGTCTCCGGTGATCCCGCGACGGATCCAGTTCCAGAACGTCAGGTCACCGATGATCCCGCGCTTCAGCGTGATCGCCTTGTACTTGGTGAGCCCGGGGAGCTTGCGCAGCCGCATCTCCTCGCTGCCGTTGCGGTACTCGATCGGCACCACCTCGGCTTCGAGTCCCGAGACCTCGGCGAACGAGCCACGCACGGCCGCCCCGTTGTCGCTGACACCCGTCAGCACCACTTCGAAGTTAAATCCCCCATAGGGGTCATCACGATAGACGAGTGCCATCGGTCAGCTCCTCAGGCCTGCGCCTGTGTATCGAGAGTCTTCTGCTGAATTCTGAAGATTACGAACTCGGCAGGTTTCACCGGGGCTATCCCGATCAGGCATATGAGACGGCCATTGTCGATGTCGTCTTGGCTCATCGTCGTGCGATCGCAACGGACGAAGAAAGCCTCCTCGGCCTTCGCACCCTGGAGCGCGCCGCTGCGCCACACCGTCGTCAGGAAGTTCGCGATCGACTGACGGACGCGCGCCCAGGTCGGCTCGTCGTTCGGCTCGAAGACCACCCACTGAGTGCCCTCGTCGATCGACTCCTCGACATAGATAAAGATCCTCCGGACATTAATATACTTCCACGAGCTATCGGACGTTACGACTCGCGCACCCCAGACCCGATTCCCTCGCCCGGGGAAGAATCGGAGCACGTTGATGTTGCGGGGATTGAGCATGTCCTGCTCGCGCTTGGTCACGTCCTGAGCGATCCGGCTGATCCCGCGGATGACCTCGTTGCCCGGTGCCTTGTGAACGCCGCGCTCGACATCGACACGCGCGTAGATGCCGGCCATGTGCGCGGACGGCGCGACCACCACGTCCTGCCGCGTCGACGGATCGCGAAGCTCGATCCACGGATAGTAGAGCGCCGCGTACTTCGTATCGTAGATCTCGCGAAACGAGCGCACGCCTTCGATGTCGAGCGGGTGACGTGGATCGACGATCGCGAAGCGATCTTTGAGGATCTCGCAGTGCTGGATCAGCGCGTTGTGCACGGTCCTCGACCACATGCCGGGAACCATGCAGATGCTGACCTCGTCGATGTCCTCGAGTGACTGGATCCCGGTGCGATTGCCGCTCCCGCCATCGCTGCCGACGAACGCGTCGGGATCGAGGGCGCCGAGATTGTCGTTACCGTTCGCGAGGTTCATCCACCGGCCGGTGAGGGCGATCGGCAGGCTCGTCAGCGGGGTCGCGGGCTGAGCCACACCTCCGTCGTCGAGCTCGATCAGCTTCGAGTCCTGTGCGAGGCGGGTGCTCGCATGCTGCGGGTCGCCGGCGGCACCGACGAGGCGAAGGTTCGTGAAGATCTCCTCGAGCTCGACACGGTTGTTCGGGCGGTATTGAGCCGAGACTTCGATCTCGACGACGCGGATGCGATGGCCTTCGAAGTATTGCGAGCCGATGTTGGCCGAGAGCGTGACGACATCTCCGGCCACCGAAACGACCTGCCTCACCTCCTTCGCGGTTCCGTTGTCGAGCTCGAGTACGGCGTTGGCGTAGCCGTCGAGCTGCGAGGCACCCCACATGCGTAGCTGGGCCGTTGCACCCTGGTGAGCGAGCCGCAGGCGCTGGATCGCCGTACCCGCGGACCACTGCGTGCCGGGAGGGAGCGCCGCGATCTCGAACGTGTTCGCGCCGAGGTTCATGGCAGCGATCGCGTACTCGCGACCGTCGATGACGACGTGATCACCATTGGCGAACCCGGTGAGCGCGGGCGGCACCGGAAGCACCGTTGCCTGCACGGTGACGAGCCATGGGCCCGGGACGGCGGGTTGCGCCAGCGCCGCGACACGTGCACGCGCGGCCGCACCACCGTTCACCGGATCGTGGAGCAACGTCAACGTGGCACCGAGCGATGGCCGGACGCGGACGCGGATGTCGTTGCCCCATGCTCCGCGAGCCTTCGCGCGCGCGGTGAACGGGACGCCCGCAACCGCCGTTGGCGTCGCGATCTCGACGGTGTCACCGCGCGTGGCTTCGAGCGTCGTGTTGGGGGGCAGCGGGGCGTTCAGCACGATCCGGCGAGTCGTCGCGTCGTAGGACGTCACCGCGAACGCATTGACGCCACCGATCGTCTGGCCGGTCTCGCCGTTGCGAAGCGTCAGCTGCGTTCCGTTCTGGATCCCGAACAGATGGCCGACCGTCACCTCCGCATTCGCGGCGGTCGCGGCGACATCGCGCTCGACCTCGGCAACGAGCCCGCGCGCGAGCGGTGCGTTCGCGGCGACCGCCGTGCGCGAGAACACGCGCTTGACGTAGAGCCGCTGCCCGCCATTATCGAAGAACCCCTTCACCGCGAGCGGGAAGTGCCACCAGCGTCCGCCCTCGACGGCATTGCCTTCCCACTGGGTCTGGAGGTTCGCGGGGGGCGGCGTCAAGAATCCGCCGAACTTGCGCTGGAACTCGGCGAAGCTCGTCACGAGCTCCGGTTTGCCTGTGGTGGGTCCCCTCGCGGTGACGCCGACCGCACCGGCGGTGCTGGTGCTGACGCCTTCGATGGGCTTGGGGCCGGCATCGATCTCCTCGACGTACACTCCTGGGCTCAGGTACTCGGGCATCTGCATTCCTCGCTTCGGTCAGAGAGTCAGGTTCTGGGTCGTGCGCACGGCCGTGCGCCAATCGGGGAATGGAAACGGTTGCGGTGGGCCACCCGAGGCGACGCTGACGGTCAATGCAGGCGTCGCGATCCGACGGATCGGCAGTGCGTAATCACCGTCGGCCTCCGACAGCACCTGGATCGAGCGCGGGGGCCCGACCGGTTGGGGCTGGTTGTAGGAGACGATCGCGCCCGCGATCCCGATGGGATCGGGTCCAGGCGTCTGGACACGTCCCCGGAGTGTCGGCGTGGTGCCGAACGGCGCGGCGGGCCGCGGAAGCATTCGCAACGGCTCGGGCCGCGACAGCGTCGTAACCGGAGGATTGCTGTCATCCCACGGCTCGACCTGGACGACGACGCCGGCTCCGCCGAGCAGCTGATACAGCGGCACGTACCTTCCGGAGCGGACCCGCACGCGATATCTGCCCGGCGGGCGTCCCACCGCATCGCGATAGCGTTCGAGGTTCGGAAAGTAGAACACCGCGGCGGGTAGGACTTGGGGCTCGAGCTCGAGCTCGCGCCAGCTCGCGCCAACTTCGATGTCGACCGCGATGTCGACCACCGCCTCGATCGGTCTGTCGGTGTGATCGTCGAGTAGCTGCACGCCGAGCCCGGCGTAGAGCTCCGTCGATTCGACGATCTTCCAGGTGCTCACGGGAGACCCTCGCGAGTGGCGTGGTCGAGGCTGCGCCGGCGAACGGGCGGAGCCGCCGCGAGCTCGCGCCGGGTCTCGATGTGGACGACGCGAACCTCGTAGTTCACGGACAGCCGGTAGTTGGCGTTGATCGAGCGCCAGACGTGCGTTCGATCTTCGAGCGACAACGGCGCCATCGTCACCTGTACGGACTCGTCGCGGCCGAACAGCGAGCCACGCAGGTCGGGTCCACTGATGATCGCGTTGTCGTAGAGCATCTGCACGGCTCGGCCGAGTACTCGCTGATCCGAGAACGGATCGCCGCTCCACGGTGTGAGCAAGTAGCGCAAGAGGAGCGATGCGGGCGGTCGCGTCATCACGATCCGTGCAGGTGGGCCGGGGACGTAGCGACGTTCGTTCGGACGATTGCGCGCACCCGGGTCTTCGACGACGTCGTAGAGGGTCACGGTCAGCAGGGGGCGAGGTGGCGGCACGCCGATCGTCGTCGTCAGATCGTGAGCCTCGCAGTCGGCGTTGATCACGGGCGCGATCTGGAAGCCGGCGCGCAGGACGTCCCGTAGCGTCTCGGTCACGTCACGGATCGCGTCGAAGGTCCCCACGTACGACGTCGCCACGGTTGCAACCGAGGTGCCGCGCTGTTCGGGGACGCGACGGCTGTCGGTTCACGCGGTTGGACGCGACATGCGATCGTGCCGCGTGGCAGAAACCCTCCACGTGGATCGAAACCACACGCCGGGAACGCGGATCACCCGAGGAGCCCTGGACGGGAATCGTGGTCAGCGACTTCCTGCAGTGATCCGGTGCTTGCGCATCAACTCGAAGAACGTCCGGCGTGGCTTGCCGATCGCGCGCGCGGCATGCGTGATATTGCCGCTGGACTGCTCGAGCGCTTGCACGACGAGCGAGCGCTCCAGCTCCCCGACCACCGCCGCCTTGGCGGCCCTGAAGTCGAGTGCGTGGCCATTCGTATGGCCCTTCGCGTGACCATTGACCGTGCCGTTCACGTGCCCGCTCCTGGGCGACATGAACGGGAGGTCATCGACCTGCACGTCACGACCTAGCTGAAGGCATGTCAGGTAGCGGACGCAGTTCTCCAGCTCGCGGACGTTGCCCGGCCACTCGTACCGCCGGATCTCTGCGCTCGCTGCCGGACCGATGCGGAGATGTGGCAATGCATACTGCACCGCGTAGTACGCGCAATACTGCTCGAACAACGCATCGGCGTCGTCAGGCCGCTCTCGAAGTGCCGGAATCTCGATCGGCGCCACGCGCAACCGAAACAGGAGATCGGTGCGAAATCTACCCTCGCGAGTCGCGATGCCGAGGTCGCTGTTCGTGGCGGCGACGATGCGAACGTCGGCGCGCCGGACGCGAGCCTCGCCGAGCCGGCGATACTCCTTTTCCTGCAGGAACCGAAGCAGCACGACCTGGTTGCGCTGGGACAACGCATCGACCTCGTCGAGGAACAGCGTCCCACCCTCGGCTTCCGCCACGAGGCCCTCCGACTCGGCCCGTGCGCCCGTGAACGCGCCGCCCACATGACCGAACAGCTCGTTCTCGACCAGCTCCGCCGGAATGGCGCCGCAGTTCACTGCGACAAACGGCCTCGCAGCACGCCCGCTCGCATCGTGCGCGTAGCGGGCATAACGCTCCTTGCCGACACCGCTGGGGCCGGTGATCAGGATCTCCAGATCGGTCGGAGCCAGCCGGCGAATCGTATCGACGATGCGACGATGCGCCTCACTGCAGCCTACCCACGGCTTTCGATTCGTCATCGACGCTGCCCGTCGCGCATCGCTACCCCCCAGGGTCGGCCCAACCCGCTCCGGTCGTACAAGATCGGCGCCTACCGATCAATTCTTGCCTCGGCTCCGCGGTGCCGCAAATTGCTGCACCCCATTACTCCCGAGGTGCGAACTTGCGCAATCGGCGCTGCAGCGAGCTGCAGTTCGAGCCGGCTCAGGATCTCGCGGAACGTGACCGGCTTGAACAGCACCACGTCGGCTCCCGCGCGAACGGCCTCACCCGACTGTCGCCCACAGGCTCCAAGGGTATTCGGTGCGCACTCCGATCGTCAATGGCTCCCCGGTTGCCCGACTGCGCCTCGTCAGTCGAGCAAGACCCCGGGGTTCAAGATGCCCCGCGGGTCGAGCTCGCGCTTGACCGCACGCAGCGCCTCGGCGAACAGCGGCGGGCGCTCGCGGTCGTACCAGGGGCGATGCGTGCGGCCGACCGCGTGATGGTGCGTGATCGTTCCGCCGGCCGCCGCGAGCGCATCGGAGGCGGCGGTCTTCAGTGCGCGCCACTGCGCGAGCTCGCCGCCGACGCGCAACGCCCCGACGAACGTGTAGTAGGGCGCCGGACCGTCGGGATAGACGTGCGTGAAGCGGCACGAGACGAGGCCGCCGCCGCACTCGGCATCGAGCGCGCGCTGCACCGCGGCCACGACCTTCTCGTGGAGCGCGGGGAACTGCGACCAGCTGCACGCGGTCTCGAACGTGTCCGACAGGACGCCGATCGAGAGCAGCGCGGACTGCAGGTACGGCGCATCGAAGAACGCCTGGCGCCACGCGCCGGCCTCGCCCTTGCGGCTCGCCGTGTCGGTCTCGGACGGGCCGGAGATGACCTCGCCGCCGTGATCGCGCGCGAGCTCGACGGCACGGGCGAGCCACGGGCCGAGCGGGTGATCCGCGGACTCGAAGCCGATCAAAAGGACGCTCGTGCCGTCGAAGCGGACCCGATGGAGCCGCGCCTCGTTCGCGTCGAGCAGCCGCGCGTTGCTCGGATACAGCCCGGACTGCGCGAGCGCGCGGGCGGCGGCGACTCCCGCGTCGAAGTCCTCGAACGCGACGCTCGCCGTGGCGCGCCAGCGCGGCCGCGGCACGACGCGCATCCACGCCTCGGTGATCACGCCGAGCGCACCCTCGGAGCCGAGCACGAGCCGCGCGGGCTCGGGACCGGCGCCGGATCCGGGGTGACGGTGGGTCTCGAGCGCGCCGCGCGGCGTGATCATCGTCAGCGAGTGTGCGAGCTCGTCGATGCGGGTCGGGCCGGTCGCGTAGTGGCCGCCCGCGCGGGTGGCGAGCCAGCCTCCGAGCGTCGAGAACTCGAACGACTGCGGATAGTGGCGGAGCGTGAGCCCGTGCGTGCCGAGCTCGTCCTCGAGCACGGGCCCGAGCGTGCCGGCCGCGATGCGCGCGAGCCGGCTCGTCGGATCGACCTCGCGCACGCCGGTCAGCGCGCCGAGATCGAGCGTGACCACCGCGGCACGCTCACCGCGGGCCAGCGCTGCATCGACCCCGCCGACGACCGACGTGCCACCGCCGAACGGAACGCAGGCCCAGCCGCGCGCGTCGCATTGCTCGAGCACCTGCGAGACCTCGGCGGCATCGCGCGGAAACGCGACGATGTCCGGTGCCTGCGTGTAGTCGCCCGCGAACCCGGCGACGAGATCCGGAAACGCGCGACCGCGGGCGCGCATCGCGCGATCGCGCGGCGCCTGCGACGCGAAGCCGGCGAGCGCATCGGGAACGCCGATCGGGGTGGCGGGAACCCGCGGCTCGTCACTCGGAGCCGGGCGCGCGGCAGGCTGCGCTTTCGGGAGTAGGACCCGCGCGAGCTGCGAGAGCCCGGTTCGTGCCGCATCGTCGGGAAATCGATCGCGCCAACCCCATGCCCAGATGCTGCGCTCTCGCGTACTCTGCGCCACGCGGACGTCGTACCATGCGACCCGAGCAAGGAGTGACCCGTGGAAGAATTCGCCGAGAAGATGGCCGACAAGGTCGGGATCGATAAAGCGACCGCCAACAAGGTGATCGAATTTCTCAAGGAACACGCCGACGACGCCGTCGCGTTGCTCTCCAAATCCGGCGTCGCCGATCGTCTGCCCGGCGGCCTCGGCGACAAGCTCGGCAGCCTGTTCTGATGAGCGCGCCTGACTTTCAGAAGCTCCTCGTCGAGTCGGGCCTGGCCGACAAGGCCGTCCGCGTCGACGATCACCTCGTGCGCCTCCAGTGGGGCTCGGCGTTCGTGATCGCCGGCGTCTCCGGCTCCGCCATCGTCGCGATCGCGCCGCTGTTCAGCTCGTTGCCCGCAGGCAAGGAGCAGGCGTTCTACCGCAAGCTGCTCGAGCACAACGCCCACATGGGCGGCATGGCGTCGTTCGCGATCCAGCCCGATGGCTGGGTCGTGCTCCACTCCGGTCGCGCCCTGAAGGGCCTCGACGGGCACGAGCTGGCGACGATGATCTCGGCCGTCGGCAAGTTCGCCGATCAGTTCGACGACGAGCTGATCGCAGAGTTCTTCACCGGCAAGCAGGACAGCGTCCCGCTCGATGACGACACGATCGCCACGGAAGTCTCCGGCGCACAGTTGCCGCAGACCGACTGAGCGTGCGACATCGCGTTCCGCTGGTGCTCGGAAGCGAGCGCCGCGAGTTGTAGTCGTAGATGTCGGCAACCGCCGACACCCACGCGTCCCGTCACAACCTCGTCCCTAGCCGACCCCTACCTCAGCCAACATCTCGAGCTCCCTATCGTGGGAGCCATGGCAACAACACGGGCGCTGGGGTTTGCGATGGTCCTGTTCGCGTGCGGCGGCACCACCAACAACGATGGGGTCGATGGCGGCGCGGGCGACGTCGATGGGGGCGCCACCACGACGTGCACGTCGGCCGCCGACTGCAGCTCGGAGCTCCCGATCTGCACCGCCAGCGGCGTGTGCGTGCAGTGCGAGACCAGCGCGGACTGCTCGGCCGAGCTGCCGGTCTGTAGCAACCAGACGTGCAACGCGGCGTGTGCCGGCGACGAGGTCACGGCGGCCTTCGTGACGCTGCCATCGGACATCATCTGGGTCGTCGACCAGTCCGGCAGCATGGATCAGGAGACCGCGCACGTGCAGGCGCAGATCAACAACTTCGTCGCGCTGATCGGCGGCAGCAACATCGACTACCGCGTCGTGATGCTCGCGACGCCGACCGGCTCGAACGCGATCTGCGTCCCGTCGCCACTCGGAGGGGCGAGCTGCGGCAACAACACGCAGTTTCGGCTCGTCGACCAGCGCATCGGCAGCACCGATGGTCCGTCGCGCGCGATCGGCCGCTACAGCAGCTACTCGGACTTCCTGCGCCCCGAGGCGGTCAAGCACTTCGTGTTCGTCACCGACGACAACAGCGCGATGTCCGCCGCGAGCTTCACCTCGGCGCTCGCCGGGCTATTGCCCACCGGCATGTTCGACAACTACAAGGTCCACGGCATCTACGCGTTCGGCAACGGCCTGAGCACCGGGTGTAGCGGTGCGTTCGGCACCGGCGCGAAGACCGGCACGGTGTACACGACCCTGATCGCGCAGACCCAGGGTGCCGCGGGCGTCATCTGCAACGACGACTGGACGCAGGTGTTCACGGACATCACCGAGGCGGTCGTCTCCGGTGCGCAGGTCGCGTGCGAGCTCGCGATCCCCGCACCGCCGTCGGGGCAGACGCTCGATCCGGCCAAGGTGAACGTGCGGTACCAGATGGGCGGGGTGGCCCCGGGCCAGATCCTGCCGCAGGTCCCGACCGCCGCGGACTGCGGCGTTGCCGGTGGCTGGTACTACGACGACAACGCGGCGCCGACGCGGATCCTGTTGTGCCCGTCGACGTGCACCACGGTCCAGAGCGACCCCGCCGCGAACGTCAAGGTCGAGTTCGGCTGCTCGACTCAGATCTTCTGAACGATCGCTTGGCTGAAGTCACCCTTCCTGCACCGCGCCGCGGCGCCTTCTGAGGCGCTGGCCCGCTCGCGAAGACAGCCATCGCACGCAGCGCATGACCGACGGTGACGAGCGGCGCCCGGCTACGTTGCACGCGCGCCAGCAGGAGCCCGCCTTCGATCGCGGCGAGCGCGACGGTCGCGAGCTGCGCGGCGATCGGAGGCGCGATGCCGAACTGACCCGCGAGGCGATCGGTGATGCCCTGCTGCCAGGAGGCGTAGTGCGCGGCGATGGTCTTGCGGACCGTCGCCGACGTCGACTCGAGCGCGACCGCGGCGACCGGGCAGCCGTGATCCCAGCCCGAGGACTCCAGGTCGTCGGCGAGCAGCTTCACGATCGAGTCGATCGCGGTGCCGAGATCGAGTGCGTCGGCGAGCACGGCCTCGATCCGGACGCGCCACTCCTCGCCGGCCGCCTCGAGCGCGGCCCGGGCGAGCTGGTCCTTGCCGTCGGGAAAGTGGAAGTACAGCGAGCCGCGAGGCGCCCCGCTCTCGGCGACGATGTCGGAGAGCCCGGTCGCGTGATAGCCCTGGCGGCGCAGCAGCACGGCCGTGGCATCGACGAGCTTCTTGCGCGTGCGTTCGCCCTTGGTGAGCTCGGTCACGAGGCGCTCCTCGCATCGGGACGCTCCGCGGGAGCGATCGGTGCGATCGTTGCGATCGACCGCCGCGCACCGAACGGCAAGAAGTTCGCGCGCAGCCCGCGCCACAGCGCCGTCCACTTGCCGAGCGCGAGATCGGGCTCGTTGCCCTTCGCGAGCTCGTGGATCTGGGCCTGAAACCACAGCGCCTGGAGCGCATCGTCGACCTGCTTGATGCGACTACGGATCTTCACCGCGGGCGCGGCGTCGAGCGAGCCGTCGAGCAGGCGCCTGGGGAGCTCCGGCGTGTGCGTCATCGGGCGCGCCAGGCCGATCACGTCGACGGCGCCCGAGGCGAGCGCGGACTCCATCACCGCGCGGCTGCGCATCCCACCCGTCAGCATGATCGGCATCGTCGTGACCGTGCGGATCCGCCGGGCGTAGTCGAGGAAGTACGCCTCGCGGTCGCGCGACGACTCGCGTAGCTCCGCGGGCAGCTCGCCCGAGCCGGCCATCGCCGGGCTCTCGTAGTTGCCGCCCGAGACCTCGAGCAGATCGATCCCCGCGGTGTCGAGCGAGCGCGCGACGTCCATCGCCTCGTCGATCGTGAAGCCGCCGCGCTGGAAGTCCGCCGAGTTCAGCTTCACGCCGATCGGAAACGCCGGGCCGACCGCACGGCGCACGTTGCGCACGATCTCGAGCAGGAAGCGGCTCCGGCGGACCGGGTCGCCGCCCCACTCGTCCTCGCGATGGTTCGTGAGCGGCGACAGGAACTGCGCGATCAGGTAGCCGTGCGCGCCGTGGAGCTCGACGCCCGAGAAGCCGGCGTCCTTCGCGACCGCCGCGGCGACCGCGAACCGCTGCACGATCTCCTCGATCTCGTGGGCTGCCAGCGCGCGCGGCTTCGCGAACAGCGCGCCGAAGCCCTTGGTCATCTTGATCGCGCTCGGCGCGACCGGTAGCCGCGACAACCGCTTCGGCGACTGCCGGCCCGCGTGGTTGAGCTGCATCCACAGCCGCGAGCCGCCGGCCTGCGCGGCCTCGGCCCACCGGCGGAGCGCCGCGCGGTGACGATCGTCCACGATCAGCACGTTCGCGGGCTCGCCCATCCCCGCCGGATCGACGATCACGTGCCCCGTCAGCAGGAGGCCCGCACCGCTGCGCCCCCACCGCTCGTACAGCCGGACGAGCGCGTCGGTCGGCGCGCCGGTGGACACCTCGCCGAGCACCTCGGACATCGCGGCCTTCGCGAGCCGGTTCGGGAGCATGGCGCCCGAGCGGAGCGCGAGCGGGGACTGGAGCGCGGACCGGGGCGGCGAGTCGAGCATGCGGCCCATGATTATGCCGCTCGGTATAGTTCGCAAGTCACAATATGATGACCGGTCTATTTTCTGGGATCGCGACAGTTTGCCCTCGGCACGCCCATGGAGCCCTTCGAAGGCGCGACGTCGCACCAGACGCGTAACGCACCGCGAGCTCACGACGAACAAGATCGCGGCCGGATTGCAGATCCGCGCGAACGGGGCAAGCCGTTACGGCATCGCCTTGGCGAGCTCGCAGGCGGTCGGGTTCTCGTCCTTCACGCAGATTTCTTGGCACTCGGCCTTGGTGACCTTCGCGCACAGTGCTCGCGTTTTCTCGGCCCACTTCTCACACGCCTCCTTCTGCTTCTCGATCTTGCAGCCGATGCCGCAATCCTGACTGGTGCCGTCAGCGCCGAGGCAGAACTTGGTTGCATGGTGCTCGCTGCCGCATGCCGTAGCGAGCATTCCGGTGAGAGCGAAGACGATGATGCTGGTGCGCATGAAGACTCCTCCGTGGCGGTGGATATCACGATTCCGCTTCCTACCGGGGGCGCCCATCGTCGACGAAGCTGAGGGTTCGCAGTGCTGCCCGGCACGCTGGCATGATCGGCGTCGACTGACGAGCGAGCAGGCTACTTGCCGGGGTGTGCTGGGGTAGTCCGCGTGCGATCGACGACCTCGAGTCGACCGTCGACGAGCTTCCACGGCACGCGCTGGTCGACGAAGTCCACGAGCTCGGCGATCGAGCGCTGGTCGCGCCGCACATCCCAGATCCGTACGCCCGGGATCATCGAGGCCACGACGAGGCTCGTTCCGCTGCGGTTCCACGTGACCTGCAGGGCTTCATCGTCGTGGATGTGGGTCGCGAGCAGACGCCCGGTGGCCGCATCCCAGACGCGCGCCGTCCGGTCGCTCGACGAGGTCGCGAGCAGGGCTCCGTCAGGACTCCACACGACGGTGGTTGTAGGGCCCGAGTGGCCGATCAACGAGATGGTTCGCGCGCGGGATCGGAGATCCCACAGCGTCACGACCCCCGAATGGCTGGCCGCCGCGAGCCTCGTGCCGTCCGGGGAGAACGTCACGTCGAGGAACTTCAGGGTGTCGTCGCGAAGCTCGTCGAGGAGGCGCCCCGTCGAGCGCTCCCAGATTCGCAACGTCCGATCCCAGCCCGCGGTGGCGATCCGCTCGCCGTCGGCACTCCAGGCCGCGGCCATCACGCGATCCGGGTGCGAGAGCGTCATGACGTGCTTGCCCGTCGCGGCTTCCCAGATCTTCGCCGTCTTGTCGGTGGACGCGGTGACGACGTGCGTACCGTCCGGGCTGTAGGCGGCGCGGTTGATCGTGGCCTTCGGATCGTGACCGACGAACGTGCGTAGCGGCGGGCCGCCCGCGGCGGCGTGGATCTGTGCCAGGCCGGTTCCGGCGACGAGCAGCTCGGTCCCGGCGGGACTCCAGCTGACGTCCCACAGGATCGGTTTCAACACGATGATCGCGGTCTGGACGTGGCGCTCGAGGTCCCAGACCTCGACGTGCCCGGTGTGGCGGGCGGCCGCGATGCGGCGCTCGTCGGGCGATAGCCGAGCGCTCGTCGGCGACACCATCGCGATCTCGTCGACGAGGGGCTCGCGACCCACCCGCAGCAGCTTGAGCTCGTTGCCGACAGCCGTGAGTAGCCGCGTGCCGTCGGGCGAGAATCTGGCGTCGATCGACTGCGCGGTCGAGTCCGGGGAGGTGACCGCCGCATCGAACGTCAGCTCGAGCCTGCCGGTGGTCGCGTCCCACACGCGAAACGTTCGATCGAGGCTCGTGGTGACGATCCGCCGGCCGTCGGCGGCGAACCGCGCGAAGTTGACGCGGTTGGTGTGGCCGACGAGCTGCGCGAGCAGCCTGCCGGTGCGCGTGTCCCAGACGCGCGCGACCCCGTCGACGCTCGCGGTCACGAGCTTCGCACCGTCGGCGCTGAGGTCGATGAAGAACACGCGATCGGCCGCGAGCGTCGCGAGCGGCTTGGTGGTCCGGGTGTCCCAGATCCGCGTCTCGCGCCCTGCCGTCACCATGCGGGTTCCATCGGGCGTGAACCGCAGCCCGCAATCGAGCTGTGGCTCGATCAGTGGCTCGGTGGTCGCGTGCGCGACCGTGGCGCCGGTCGCGGCGTCCCAGATCCAGATCGATCCATCTGCGGCGCACGCGGCGACGCGCGTACCGTCGGGCGAGAACGTGCTCGCGCGGACCTTGGTCTCGCCGACCGACAGGGTCCGCACGAGCGCGCCCGTACTCAGGTCGAAGATCGTGGTCTTGCCATCGCTCGCGGCGGTCACCACGCGCGTTCCGGCGCGATCGAGCCTGGCATCCATGATCGCGCCGGTGGTGACAAGCTCGAATTGGCGGGCACCCGTGGCCGCATCCCACACGTACACGGCGTGATCCGCGCTCGCGATCACCCGGCTCCCGTCGGCGGTGAACGCGATCAGCCCCGAGTTCGCGGTGTGGCCTTCTCCCTTCAGCCACGCGACGCGCTTGCCATCACGATCGAAGGCCGCCGCGAGACCGGTCTGTCCCGATGCGGCGAACCGCGAGCCATCGGCCGCCCAGGCGATGCTGTAGATCCCGGCGGGGAGGTCGTGGATCGTGGCGAGCTCGCGCTCCACCGGCCGCGCTGCCTCCGCGACCAGCGTGCGCAATGCCGCGGTGTCATCGCCCTGGCGCATGGCCTCGACGAAGTAGACGAGCGCGCGTCCGCCGCGACCGTTCGCGAGCTCCTGCAGGCCCTGCTCGACGAGCAACGCGCGGCGCTGGCGCTCGGCTTCGCCACGCTCGACCACCGCCACATCGCGCTCCTCGGCCGCGCGACGATCGGAGCGATAGAGGACGACGATGCCGGCCGACAGCGCGGCGAGCACGATCGCGAGCAGCGTCAGCCGCACCGTGCGCGTGCGCCGGGCCTCGGCCTCGTTCGCGTCGCCGAACGAGGCCTCGATCGCGGTCGGCTGCTCGGTCCAGCGCCGCCGCCACGTTCGATACTCGGCGAGCGCATCGCCCCGCCACAGCAGTCCGCGGGGCCGGCCACGCTCGTGCCAGCGCCGCGCGGCCTCGGCGTACAGATCGCGCAGCCGGGCACCCTCCTCGTGCGCGCGCCGCCACGCGACGAGCCGCGGCCAGCCGGTGAACAGCGCCTCGTGCACGACCTCGACCCGATCGTCTCCGCCGGGTGCGACGACGAGCAGCCGCGCCGCGACGAGCCGCTCGACCACGCGCTCGACGGCCGCCGGATCGCCGGCGGTCTCTGCGAGCTCGGCGCGCGTCATCACGGCACGCGTGCCCTCGCCGGTCATCAGGCGTACGAGCACGCGCCACGCGATCTCGCGGTCGCCGTCGCCGAGCGCGGCCATCACCTGATCCGCGCGGCGCGCCAGCGCACCGGCCACTCCGCCGATCTTCACGAGCGCATCACCGGGAATCTTGCGCGCCTGGTCGTCACGCGCGTCCCACAGCTCGGCGAGCGTGAACTGCAGGAGCGGGAGGTGGTGCCGGCTCGACGCGACGAGCTCGTCGATCATCGCCGGCGACTCGAGCTCGTAGCCGAGCGCGCGCGCCGGTCCGACGATCGCCTCGCGCAGGCCGCGATCGCTCAGCGGCCCGAGCAGGAACAGCGCGCGACCGACGAGCTCGCCGATCCCGGGCAAGCCGGCGAGCCGGCCGAGGAAGTCGCTGCGCGCGCTCGCGAGCACGCGGATGTTCGAGGTCGCGACGACGAGCTCGGCGAGCCGCTCCGCGACGTCGGCCGCTTCGTCCGGATCGGCGATCGTGAGCAGCTCCTCGAGCTGGTCGACGAACAGGAGTAGCCCCTCGCCGGCGGTCGTCGACGCGAGCGCCGCCTCGAGGCTCGCGCGCGGCCGCGTGCCCGGCACCATCGTGACGACGCGCCATCGCCGACCCGCGAGCGCCTTGTCCGCGACAGCGGGCAGCACGGCGGCGCGACACAATGACGACTTGCCGGCGCCCGAGTCACCGGCGACGACGACGAACGTCTCGGTTCGCAGCCGCTCCACCACGGCGCGCGTCTCGTCGGCGCGGCCGAAGAACAGCGCGCGATGCTCGGGCTCGAACGTACTGAGCCCACGGTACGGGCTGCCCTCGATCGCCGCGGCGGCTCGGGGCACCACCGCCTCGAGCAGCTCGCAGAGCTCGTCGCCGGCGCCGGGCCGCCGCGCCGGGTCGCGGCTCAAGCATGCATCGATCAGCTGCGCGAAGCGCGCCGGCAGCCCCGTCGTGTGGCTCGCGACCGGTGCGGCATTCTCGGATCCCACGTGCGTCGCGAGCTCGAGGAACGCGAGGCCCGCATGCGGTGCGCGACCCGCCACGAGCTCGTACAGCACGACGCCCAGCGCATAGATATCGGTCTGCCTCGAGGCCGGTTCGCCGCGCCACAGCTCGGGTGCGAGATAGAGCGGCGTGCCGACGATCGCGCCGTCGGCGGTCAGGCCGAGCTCGGAGGCGACAACCTCCTCGCGCGCCGGTCGATCTGCGATCGAAGTCGGCGTGTCTGCCCGCTCGCCGGCACGCACCGGTCGATCTGCGACCGAAGTCGTCGCGTCGACGGCCGGGTCGGTCGGCTTGCCGTTCGCGCTCTCCGGATCCCGTCGTCGTGACTCGCTCGCGTTCCGATCCATCAGCTTCGCGAGCCCGAAATCGAGGAGCTTCGCCTCGTCGTCGTCACCGATGATCGCGTTCGCCGGCTTGATGTCGCGATGGAGCACACCGCGGCGGTGCGCGCACGCCAGACCGCGGGCGAGCCCGAGCCCGATCTTGAGCGCGCGCTCCCACGGCAGCGGCTTCGCGATCGCGTCGATCGAGGTCCCGCGCACGTACTCCGAGACCAGATACGGTCGCTGCCTGATCTCGCCGACCCGGTGGATCCCGACGACGTTCGGATGCGAGAGCCGCGCAACCGCTCGCGCCTCGGTGAAGAACCGCTCTCGCGCGCCCGCCCCGATCTCGATCGCGCTGATGAACTTGATCGCGACCGCGCGGTCGAGCAACGTGTCGTGCGCCAGGTACACCTGCCCCATCGCCCCGGCGCCGAGCTGGCGCACGATCCGGTACTCCTCGAATTCGGCCGGAGGACTCCAGGTCACAGGCCGTACTGCCTGAACTTCATGTTGAACGTTCGGATCGGCATGCCGAGCAGTGCCGCCGCGCGCGTCTTCACGCCGCCCGTCGTGGCGAGCGCCTCGGTCATCCGTAGTCGCTCGATCTCCTCCAGCTCGGCGGCGAGGTTACGCATCGGCGCCGCGGGTCGCGGTGCGGGGACCGGCGCGACCGGTGCGAGCTCGGCGGGGAGATCGCCCGGCTCGATCCGATCGTCCTCGACGGTGACGACCACATACTCCGCGACGTGCTTGAGCTCGCGGACGTTGCCGGGCCAGCCATACGCGAGCAAGCACTGCATCGCGAGCGGGGTCGGGACAGGAGCGACCCGCCCCGCCCGCTTCGCCGCGGCGGCGACGAACTCGCGAAACAGGATCGGGATCTCGCAACGCCGTTCGCGCAGCGGCGGCAGGTGCACGCGGGCCGCGCCGATCCGGAAGTACAGATCCTTACGAAACCGACCGGCCTCGACTTCTCGCTCGAGCACGCGATTGGTCGCGGCGACGATCCGGACGTCGACCTCGCGCTCCCGGTGCTCGCCGAGCCGCGTGATCCGTTGCGTCTCCAGCGCGCGCAACAGCTTCGCCTGCACCGGTAGCGCGAGCTCGCCGAGCTCGTCGAGGAACAGCGTTCCACCCGAGGCGGTCTCGAACACCCCGGGTCGAGCGCTCGTCGCGCCGGTGAACGCACCCTTGTCATGGCCGAACAGCTCGCTCTCGACCAGCGCCTCGGGCAACGCCGCGCAGTTGAGCGCGACGAACGGCTTGCCGCTGCGGGCGGAGTGGTGATGCACGGCGAACGCCGCGTTCTCCTTGCCGACCCCGGTCTCACCGATGACCAAGACCGGCAGGGTCGCGGTCGCGAGGCGCTCGAGCAGATCGAACACGCGCACCATCGCGGGATGGCACACGAGCACCTCGCGATCGCCGAGCACACGCCGCTCGACCGCGTCTCCGGCGGTCGCCACGCCACCCGCGGGCGCGACCTTCGCCGCGGCCCGCGCGGCCATCACGAGGCTCTCGGGATCGGTCGCATCGGACGGGCACGTCGCGATGCCCACGCGCGCGGCCGGCGCCACGGTCTTGATGGTGCGCGAGACGATCGAGGCGAGCTGCGCCGCGGTCGTGGGATCCGCCTCGGGCAACAATGCGAGCAGCTGGCCGTGATCGCCGCCGACCACGTCGATGGTGCGCAGCGCGTTGCCGAGCTCGGCGGGCGCGCCCGTGATCGCGAGCACCGCGAGCGGCCGCTCGAACGACACCGCGCGTTCGACCTCCTCGACCAGGCGCCGGCGCCAGCTCGCCTCGTCGAGGATCACGTGCGACAGCTCGCGTTGGAGCTCCGCGTGGACGACGAGGATCACCTCGCCGATCGCGACGACGTCCCCGGTCGTCAGCACCCGGCCGCCGGTCAAGACCTCGCCATTCACGCGCGTCCCGTTGTGGCTATCGAGGTCCGAGATCCGGACCTCGCCCTGGTCGACCAGGATCCGGGCGTGCCGCCGAGACACCGACGTGTGGTCGAGCTGGAGCTCGACGTCTGGAGTGCGTCCGATCGTGACGATGCCCGGTTCGGGCAACGGAAACATCCTGGACGAGCCGTCCTCCACGACGAGCAGGTACGCCCCGCCGGCTCGTGCCGCGCGCGTGCTATCGAGGGTGGCGGTCTCGGCGACGCCACGTTGGCCGTCACCCGGCATCGTGGTCCGACGCTACCATCGCGGTGACCCGGCATCGCCTCGAGTGACCAGCACTCGGCATGCCACCGCGGAGGGTCCTGGAACTGGACCGAGCCGCGGCTCGACCGGGCGACCGTCGCCTATAGGCAATTCTTGCCCGTCCTCGAGCCCTGGATCGCGGTTCTAGCGCGACGAGCACCGGTATGGATGTTGCTCGACGCTTGGTCCGTCGGGGCCGATTCTCCTCGACGAAGTACCGAACTGAATCAGGTGTCTTGCTCTCGAAGGGATGAAGGCGATGAAGGTCATCAAGCTTGGGTTCTTGGGATTGGCTGGAGTGGCAACCGTGATGACGCCTCGCGCGGCTCATGCGGACGTGCAGGTGCATGTCGAATCGAACACGCCGGATGCCACGCTCGAGCGAGTCGCGGCCGAGAGCACGGCGTCGGCGACCGGCCCGGGGGGAACGGTCACGGCCAGCGGCGCGGCGTACGAGCTCGTATGCACGCTCCCTTGCGACAAGTCGCTCGATCGGAATGCCAAGTATGTCTTCCGCGGGGTGAGCGGCTTCGGTGGCACATCCGGATCGTTCGTGCTCCCGGCGCGCGACAGCGTGCAGCTCACCGTGATGTCGGGGTCGCAGCAGCGCTTCGGGCTCGGCGTCGTCGGGTTGGCGGTCGGTTCGGGTGGCGTCGTTGTCGCGGGAGCCTTCGCGATCGTCGGCGCGACCAGTGATTCCTCCGGCTTCCTCACACCCGGCCTGGTCGGCCTCACCATCAGCGTCCCGATCCTCGTCGCCGGGATCGTGCTGATGGTGAAGAACGGGACGACGGTCACGACCGAGCGCAACGAGACCCTGGCCGAGACAAGGCGCCGACACAAGAGGTCGCGCATCAGCCTCAATGTGAACGGCCTCGGCGGCGTGTTCTAGTCATGTTGATCGCATCAACGCGTCTCTCTTTGCTCGGGTGCCTCGTGGCTTCGGTCGGGTGCTGGACCGGCACGCCCCATTCCGTGACCGCACCGTCGTCGTTGCCACCAACGGCGTCGTCGCCGGCACAGGTCGAGGCAACGCTGGTTCCAGCGTTCGCGGAGGTGACCGTCGACGCTGCGCCCACGCTGATCGCCCCAGCTCCCCTGCTGGCGATCACCGCGGCGCCGCCACCGCCTCCTCCTCCGCCATACGTAGCGCCGCCGGCACTGGTTGCGCCAGGCGAAGCGCCCGTGCTCGCTCCGAAGCGAAAGACAGTCTCGGTCATCGCCGGAGCGTCGGTGCCGATCAATGGATTTCGCTACAACGCCGGCCTCGGAGTCAGAGCCGGACTCGACTTCGGCCGGTTCTACCTCGGTGGCATGCTCGCGGTGCATCAAGGGGACTCCAAGACGGTCACGTACGGCCCGGTCAGCTCGCTGGGGATCCCCGGCGGCCCGCAGACCTACGACAGCCTTCCGTTGTTCACGGTGGTCGACGGTGGCTACAACCTGAAGATTCCGATCGGCGGGCTGTCGACGACCCTGACGCCCTATCTCAGCCTGGGTCTTCTGTTCACCGTCATGAGCTCGTCCGGTGCTTATGGCGACACGTCGATCACCCGCACGGATCCGGTGATCGGAGGCGGCTTCTCGTACAGCGTTCCGGTCGGGAAGCAGTACGCGCTCGGCCTTCACTACCGGATGTACAACGTCGGCGACGCGACGTTCGAATTCGGCGATCTCTCCCAAGGCACCGTCGAGCACGGCTTCTCGACGTCGATCTTCTACTCCGCCTTCTACTCCGAGCTCTCGTACCGCTTCTAGCAGTCCGAGACCTCACTCCCTCACGAAACGCGGACGCACGTCGCCTGCGCGCGGCGCATCGGCGTCATGCGGTGACTGCTTCTGCACTGACCACAACAGGAAACCCAATGCGAACCCTCCTTCTCTGCCTCTTGATCGCATCCACCGGCTGTACCGACTCCGGGCAACCGGTCGAGCAAGCTGCGACGTGCGAAAGCATGTGCACCCACCTGCTGAGCAACATCCTCGACGGCTGCATGAAGACCGACGACCAGCTGGAGTGCGTCACGGAGTGCAACGAGCACTTCATGGATGGCGAGTTCGACCAGAACGGCCTCGACTGCGGCGCCACGGCCGGCACGTGTGAAGCGTGGAGGCTGTGCGGTGATCTCCTGTGAATCGATCCGCGCGTCGTTGAAATCACTTTGACAGGTCGTCCTCAGACCAAGGAGTCCCGAATGCATCGTCTTGCCCTCTTCGCCATCGCGCTCACCGCTTGCGGCACCTCCGATCCGATCGAGCCGCCCGACGGCTTCCTGGTGTCGGGATCGATCGACATCGCCGGAGCACCGGCCGGCTCCCAGCTGGCCGTGATCTGGGAAGTCGACGACGCGCTGATCAAGTTCGGCGATGTCACGACGCAGGGCGGTGGGTTCCTGCTCGGGCTCGCGTCGGATCCGCCGCCGCGTGCGATCAACCCGTCCGGCATCGCGGTGGGAGTGCTCGTCCTGTTCGACGCCGCTGCCAACCTTCCGCTCGATGGTGCGGCCTTCGACGACGACGCCTTCGACGCGCACTTCCTTGGCTTCGGCGACTACCAGGGGGTCCTGTGGCGTGGCGCCGGAATCGGCGAGCAACCCGAGTGGGCGCCGGAGTTTCCCGAGGGCTACTCGTGCGGTCGCTGCGTGCTCGCCGGCGAAGACGAGCCCGACAGCTTCGTGCCGACCGCGTGCGACCTGTCCATCGTCGCCGACGAAAACATCTGCAACTGGCAGTAGCGACGGCGATCGGAGCCGCTTTGGTTCGCAGGGCGAACATCGCCTATAGGCAATTCTTGCCCGTCCTCGAGCCCTGGATCGCGGCTCTGGCGTGACGGGCGGCGGTACGGAGCTTGCTCCTCGGTGCTGCGGGTCGAGCAGCCCGATCCGCCTCTACAGACAAGCCATGACATCGACCACCCACACCACGCCGCCGACGGTCGGGACCACTGGAACGGTGCTGCTCGGCAAGTACCGTGTCGATCACGTCCTCGGTTCCGGCGGAATGGGAATGGTCGTGGCCGCGACCCACCTGCAGCTGCAGGAGCGAGTCGCGATCAAGTTCTTGCTCCCCGAGGCGGCCGCGCATCCCGACGTGGTCACGCGCTTCATGCGAGAGGGCCAGGCCGCAGCGCGCTTGAAGGGCGAGCACGCCGCTCGCGTGATCGACGTAGGCATCCTTCCCGACGGCACTCCGTACCTCGTCATGGAGCACCTCGCCGGGCAGGACCTCGCTGCACTCGTCGCGAGCCAGCAGCGTCTCGCCCCGACCGAGACCGTCGACTACATCCTGCAGGCCTGCGAGGCGCTCGCCGAAGCCCATGCGCTCGGCCTGATTCATCGCGATGTGAAGCCGGGGAACCTGTTCATCACGAGGCGGCCCGACGGCAGTCCGCTGCTCAAGATCCTCGACTTCGGGATCTCGAAGCTGCCGCTGACGTTCGAGACCGCACTGACGCAGGCCCAATCGATGATGGGCACGCCCTCATACATGTCGCCGGAGCAGATGCGATCCGCCCGGGACGTGGATGCGCGCACGGACATCTGGGCACTCGGCGTCGTGATCTACGAGTGCCTCAGCGGCCGCAGGCCGTTCGACGCAGAATCGTTCTCCGCACTCGTCGTGAGGGTCACGGCAGAACCTCCGACACCGTTACCCGCATCGATCGCCTCCGGCCTCGCGGACGTCGTGTACAGGTGCCTCGAGAAGCACCCCGACAACCGCTTCCGCACGATCGCAGATCTGGCCGGCGCGCTGGCGCCGTTCGCGGGCAACAAGCGCGCGGCGGCGACGATCGTCGAGCGCACCAGAGCGATCTGCGACGGCGTCAGCGCGGTCGTGACCGAGGCCATCGTCGACAGCCGCGCCAAGCACACGACCCTCGGCAGCAGTGTCGGCGAGCTGACCCCGCAGCCCGCCCGTTCGAGGCGCGTGCTCATCATCGCTACGGCTCTGCTGTCCGCGGCGGTCGCGATCGCCGCGATCATCTTCACGACTCGCGGTCCGGACGAAGCGACCTCGATGCGTCCGCCCGATGCGGCCGCTCGCCCCACAGCTCATTCCGATCCCGTTGACGCTGCGATCGACGCTGCACCGACGGACGCCGCCGAGGCGCCGGACGCGATCATCGGTAGCCCACACGAGCCACCGGTCGGCAAGCCGCCGAAGTCACCGATCGGCAAGGCACCGAAGAGGCCCAAGGCCGTCGAGCCGCCGGTCACGTCGCGGGTGCCGATGGACGCCGGCCCGGCATCGACGACGGACGCACCACCGACACCGCCGACCAGACCGAAATGCGATCCGCAAAAGGATCCCAAGTGCCTCTTCGATACGAGCCACTGATCGACACATGAGGAGCCGATACATGAGCGCATCTACAATCTCAACGACGTTGCTACTGCTAAGCCTCCTGCTGGGCTCGTCGCAGCACGCATCGGCTCAGCCGGACGAGGCCGGTGCGGATCTGCTGTTCGAGGAGGGCAAGAAGCTCTTCGAGGTCGGCAAGTACGACGAGGCCTGTCCGAAGCTCGCAGCCGCATTCAAGGCGCGGCCGCTCACCGGGACGCGAGGCCTCGAGGCGCTCTGCTACGAGAAGATCGACAGGCTCGCGAGTGCGTGGACGGCATGGCGCGATGTCCGGGCCATGGCCCAGCGTTCGGGGGACGACGATCGCGTCAAGGTCGCCGAGGCACGGACCACCGAGCTCGACGGCAAGGTCGCGAGGCTCGTCATCGCCGTGCCGCGCGAGCACATCGTCGACAAGATGAAGATCACGCGCGGCGGGACCGAGGTCTCGCCCGAGCTCTGGGGCGTGCCCATTCCCATCGATCGCGGGGCCCACACGATCACCGTCGATGCGCCCGGTTACGAGAGCTGGTCCACCACGATCGAGATCGAGAACAGCCACCAGCGAAGCATCGACGTCCCGCGCTTCAAGCAGCTCGTCGTCGCAGCCAAGTCCGAGCCGAGCACGGAGCCCATGCGTGGGATGAGCAGTCGCCGCAAGCTCGCGCTCGGCATCGGCGCCGTCGGGCTCGCCGCATTCGGTACGGGGCTCGCGTTCGAGCTCTCCGCACGCAGCACGTATGCGGACTCGGAGTCCGAGCTCGACCCTGCTCGGCAGACGAGCCTGTACGACAAGGCCAACACCAAGCGCTACACCGCCGACGGCTTCCTGATCGCGGGCGTCGGAGTGGCCGCGGTCGCCACGGTCCTGTGGTTCACCGGAGGCAACAAGCGCGCGGATCGGATGGCCTTCGTACCGTCGGTGAGTCCTTCGTCGGTCGGAGTCAGTTTTCTCGGTGGATTCTGATGAACCTCGGCGTCCTGGTAATCACACTCCTCCGACGGCTGCAGGGCCTATCTCTGGACCAGCCGCCCAGGCGGTCCCGGCGGCTTCGATATCTGGCAGGCAACACGTCCGCGGTGAGGAGAGCAATGACAATCAAGCCTCTACAGGAACGCCTCATGACGACCGCGGCTGGGGCCGCCGTGCTCCACCTCGTCGCGTGCGGCTCGTTCGCTCGCCCCACCGGCGTGGAACGCGACGCGGCGATCGACATCCTCGACGTCGCAGACGAACCCCGGAGGCCCTGATGTTCTTTCAAACGATGATTCGCGCCGCTCTGCTTCTGCACCTGGTTTCATGCGGCGGGTTTGCGCGACCACCTGGCGTGGAACGGGATGCGGCGATCGACATCGATGGCTTCACCCCGCCGCGCTGCGATCCATCGAAACCGCTGGGGATGCTGGCTCCGCTGGGCAACATCAACGACTTCGCGGCCGGCGGGATGGATGCGCGTGGCGCGACGCTGTCGCCGGATGAGCTCACCGTGTACTTCGGACGTCTCACACCCTCGAACGGCTTCGACATCCTGGTCTCGCGTCGGGATTCGTCGACGGCGACTTCAGCTCGCCGATCGCAATTCCGTTGAACACGTCGGGCAGCGATCTTGGTCCATCCCTGTCGGCGGATGGGCTCACGCTCTACTACGCATCGCAGGTCGCTCCTCCCAACAGCGACGTCTTTCAGTCAGTCCGCGCTTCGCTCGACGAGGAATTCTCGATCGGGGCCGTGGTCGAGAACGTCAATTCAACGGACGATGACGGCGGCGGAAGCCCCAGCTTCGACGGGAACACGCTGTACCTCATCACACAGAGTGTTGGCGGCTATGACCTCTTCCGTTCGATCAAGAATCTCGGCGGGTCCTTTGACCTGGCTTCGACAGTCGCGGAGCTGAACAGCCCGAATTTCGAGCTCAAGGCGGTTCCCACGGCAGACGACCTCGGTGTGTTCATCGGCTCCAGCCGCTCCGGCTCGAATGGTGACAGCGTCGATATCTGGTTCGCGTCGCGAGCAAACACCGCACAGCCGTTTGGCCCGCTCGAGAACCTCTCGACCCTGAACACGAGCGGTGAAGACGTCCCCCTCTGGGTCTCGGCTGACGGGTGCGTGCTCCTCCTGACACGGCCCAACGTCGGAGAGCGCGAGATCTGGACTGCGAGCAGGCCGCTATGAACGCCTCGATTCTGCTGCGCTGTCACCGCGGCATTCTGGCCTCACGACGGTGCAACTCATCGCGTGCGGCTCGTTTTGCACGGCCATCGCGCGCCGATAGACGCAACCGAAGCGGACGTGGCCGACGTGGACGCAGCCAAGCCGTTCGGCTCACCCAGCCGTTGTGAGATCGGGAACGCGGCGACTTCGATCCAAGGAGACGAGATGGAGATTTTTTTTCAAGTGGGTTCTGATGCGTCGTGATCGTCTCGGCGTTCTCGCGGTCACGACCGCCCTCGCAGCGTGCGGATCGTTCGCGCGGCCACCTTCGGCGAGCGATGGCAGTGTCGCCGATGGTGCGCCGATCGATGCGATCGATGCGGTCTTCGCACAACGCGCATACATCAAGGCATCCAATGCGGGGGCCGCGGACGGCCTCGGGAACAACAGCGCCGCGGTTTCGGCGGACGGCGCCACGCTCGCGATCGGCGCCCACGGCGAGGCGAGCGCGGCCAACGGCATCGGCGGGGATCAGACCGACAACAGCCTCATGCTTGCCGGGGCAGTCTACGTGTTCGTCGGTGGCGGCGCGACCTGGACACAGCAGGCGTACATCAAGGCATCCAACACCGACGCTCGCGACGAGTTCGGGTTCGCCGTGGCGCTCTCGGCCGACGGCACGACGCTCGCAGTCTCGGCCATCCTCGAATCGAGCAGTGCTACCGGCATCGGCGGCAACCAGGCCGACGACACCGCCCTCGAGAGTGGGGCGGTCTACGTGTTCACCCGTACCGGCACGGCGTGGATGCAGCAGGCCTATCTCAAGGCGTCCAACACCAACCTCGGCGATTTTTTCGGCTCGAGTGTCGCGCTCGCGGGCGACGGCAACACACTCGTGGTCGGCGCCGAGGCCGAGGACAGTGCGGCCATCGGGATCAACGGTGCCCAGGCGGACAACACCGCCATCAATAGCGGGGCGGCATATGTCTTCACGCGCACCGGCGTGACGTGGACGCAACAGGCCTATCTCAAGCCGTCCAACACCGGGGCCGGTGACTTCTTCGGCCGAAACGTCACGCTGTCATCCGACGGACGCACGCTCGCGGTCGGGGCGTACCTCGAGGACAGTGCCGCCACCGGCATCAACAGTATCCAGAGCGACAACAGCGCGACCGACAGCGGGGCGGTCTACGTGTTCACGCGTGCCGGCACCGTCTGGACCCAGGAGGCCTACGTCAAGGCGTCCAACCCCAACGCCGGGGACTCGTTCGGCTTCAGCCTGGCGCTGGCGGCCAGCGGCAACACGCTCGCGATCACCGCGCCCGCCGAGGACAGCGCAACGACCGGGATCGACGGCAACCAGCTCGACAACGGCGCGCTCGACAGCGGCGCGACCTACATATTCAGCCGTGCCGGTACCACGTGGACGCAGCAGGCGTACCTCAAGGCATCCAACACGGGCGCCGGTGACCTGCTCACCACGTGCGCGCTGTCGGCCGATGGCAACTCGCTCGCAGTGGGCGCCTACGCCGAGGCGAGTGCCGCCACCGGGATCGACGGCAACGCGTCGGACAACACCGCGCCCGGCAGCGGCGCGGCCTATCGATTCCTCCGCACGGGCGCGACCTGGATGCAGCAGGGCTACGTGAAGGCATCCAACACCGGCGCCGGCGATCGGTTCGGGCTCGGTGTCGCGCTCTCGGCCGATGCGGGCACGCTCGTCGTCGGTGCCGACCACGAGTCCAGTGCCGCGACCGGCGTCGGCGGCGATGAGGCCGACAACAGCGCGACGAACAGTGGCGCGATCTACGTATTCCAGCATTCCAGTAACCGTCGCGGAGAACCTTGATGACCTGTCAGACCGTGATTGTCCTTGGAGCCGTCGTGCACTGCCTCGGCTGCGGCTCATTTGCTCGACCACCGGTTGCCACCGACGCGTTCTCGATCGGCGGCAACACGCACGGCTTGTGGAATGGCGCCGATGCCGTCGCACTGAACCTGCGCGCCGATGACGTCGACACGTTGCTCACGGTTCCGGTGAACGGGCCGTTCACGTTCTCGAAGGAGGTCGCTGACGGCGCGTCTTATGTCGTGACCGTCGACAACAGTCCGAGGGACCATACCTGCGTCGTGACCCGCGGCGCGAACGGCAGCGTCGGCGGCGCGGACGTCACGTCGATCGACGTCGCGTGCACGGGACCGGCGGTCGACATCGCGCTATCGGTGCCGGTCGCGTTCTCGTTCGATCCGACGGTGTCGGAACAACCCGTGCTCGACCTTTCGGTCTTGCAGCAGGCGGTCAGCGTGACGGTGGGTGGCTCGATCACGACCGCGACGGTGCAGGCCGCGCCGGTCACCCTCGATCAGCCGTCGGCCGTGCTGCCGCTCGCGCTCGGTTCGAACGCGATCGCGGTCGCGGTCGAGGCGGGCGCGCTGTCGCAAACATTCACAGTTGTCCTCGATCGCGGCGCGGCGATCCTCGAGCAAGCGATCTACGGCAAGGGCTCGAACACCGAAGCCGGCGATACCTTCGGATTGACCGTCTCGGTGTCGGGCGACACGCTGGTCGTCGGCGCGTACTTCGAGGACAGCGCGAGCCGGACCGAACAAGGCGACAACAACGCGGATGCCTCTGGCGCTGTTTACGTGTTCCGGAGAGCCGGGACCACGTGGATGCAGGAGGCGTATCTCAAGGCCTCGACGATCGAAGCCGGCGATCGTTTCGGTGCCTCGGTCTCGGTGTCTGGCGACCGACTGGCCGTCGGCGCGGATGCAGAAGACAGCGACGGTAGCGGACAGGCAAACAACGGCGCGATCAACTCCGGTGCCGCGTACATCTTTCACCGTGTCGGCAGCGTCTGGACGCAGGAGGCGTTCATCAAGGCGTCGAACCCGAGCGCGATCGATTTCTTCGGCGTCGTGTCGCTCTCCGGTGACTTCCTCGTAGTCGGCGCGCACGTCGAGGATGGCACCGGCATCAACGTCAATCCGCCGGTGAACGAGGGCGCCACCGACTCCGGCGCCGCGTACGTGTTCCGCCGGAACGGCACGACCTGGGTGCAGGAGGCCTATCTCAAGGCCAGCAACACCGACCCCGACGACCACTTCGGGATCTCGGTCTCGATCTCGGGTGACACGATCGTCGTCGGGGCGCCGTTCGAGGACGGTGCGGGTACGGGTGTCGGTGCGACCGACAACAACGGCGCGACCGACGCGGGGGCCGCCTACGTGTATCGCCGGATCGGCGGTGTGTGGATGTTCGACGTCAAGCTCAAAGCCTCGAACACGAATGCGGGCGATCTTTTCGGCCGCGGCGTCGCGATCTCGGGCGACGCGATCGTGGTCGGCGCGCCCGGCGAGGACAGCAATGCGACCGGCATCAACGCCGGCGCGGCGGGCGAATCCAACAACGGCGCCGCCGGTGCGGGCGCCGCTTACGTGTTTCGGCGAACCGCTGGAGTCTGGGCGCAAGAAGCCTACGTCAAGGCATCGAACTCGGAGGCCGGCGACCGTCTCGGAATATCCGTCGCGATCTCCGGTGACCTGTTCGCGGCCGGCGCGGAGGGCGAGGACAGCGTGGCAACGGGGGTAGATGGCGCGCAGACCAACGGCGCGGATGACTCGGGGGCGGTCTACGTGTTTCGCTTCGCGACGGGCGCGTGGGCGCAGGCGGCGTACCTCAAGGCGTCGAACTCCGAGGCCGGCGATTTCCTGGGGAGCGGCGAGACGCTCGCGATCTCCGGCGACACGCTGGTTGTCGGGACGCTCGTCGAGGCTAGCAACGCGACCGGGATCGATGCACCTGGTGGCCAGGCCAACAACGATGCGCCCGGCGCTGGCGCCGTCTACGTCTTCCGTTGACGCTCGTCGATGGCTGTCCTGATCCGGATCGCGGACGAGCTCGCGACGCAGATCATGGAGCTCGGGATCCGATTCGTGGCGCCAGATGTCGACCACGGTCGCCCGGTTACGAGCGTCCACCAACACGGTGAGTGAGGCTGCGCCGGAGGACTCGAACTCCAACGGCATCGAGATGATCTGGCGCACGGCGAGGAGCGACGCACAGATCTGTGCCGCCGCGGGTTGCTGAGGTTCAGCGCACGCGTGCGGTCGGCAGCTGCGTCTTGTTCTCGGCTCGGATGCGCCAGATCGCCCCGATCGCATCGGTGAGGATGCACCCCGCAAACAGCACCGCACCGTACGTCGGTTGCTGGCCGAGTCGGGTGAACGCGATGACCTCGAGGATGGCGAGCCCGAAGCCCCAGGCCCACGCGCGCGCGTACATGTGCGCGGTCCCGAACGTGATGCAGAACGCCAGGAGCAGCGCGACGCCGGTGCGCTTGCGTTGCTCGATCCTCAGATCGGGACTGCTGTCCGCCGCGTCCATGTCGGGTTCGTCGGCGTCGCGGACGTCGGCGGGGTTACCTGCCGAGCTCGCCTGCTCGTCCTCGCGGAATTCCTTCAGCAGCCCCACGGCTTGCTCGGCGTCTTCCTCCGCGACCGTGATGTCGAGCGAGATCAAGGCGCCGCCGAGCCCACCGAGCATGTTGGCGTGGAGCTCGCCGCCGACGACCGCTTCGATCCCGTGGGCCGAGAGCATCGCGCGGACGATCGCGGCGTCGGCGGGACCGGTGCAATTCCCGATGCGCACGCGACTCATCGAGGGCTCCGCTGGCGAGGCATCGGTGGAGCATAGCTGCTCGCTACCGGGGCGGAAACGAGATCAGCCGGGTTCGGACGGGGCCGGAATCCGGCCAATCCCGGACATCTCCTCGATTGTGATCAGCGAGTTGGGCTGGCATCGAAAGTGCTCTGTCTCCGCCGAACAACCTCGCTAGAATGGAGCTGCCATGGAGTCCACCGATCTCACCGTCCAGATCCTCATCGACATCAGGGAACAGGCCAAGCAGCAGCAGGCGGAGCTCAAGCACGAGCTCAAGCAGGGACTCCAGGACCTCGGGCAGCGGATCGACCAGACCAATCGGCAACTCGGCGAGGTCAATCGGCGGATCGACCAGACCAACCGGCAACTCGTCACGACCGAGACCCGGCTCGCGATCGAGATCAGCGGGCTTCGCGGTGCCCAGCACGAGGACGGACCGGCGCTTCGCGAACGAGTCGAGCGCTGCGAACGCGACATCGAGGAGCTCCGCCAACGGTTCGGGTGAGCTCGACGCGTGGATCAGGCCAGGCCGATGGCCGCGCCCAGTGCGGCGACGTCGAGCCGGGTCCACGCACCGGCCACTCGACGGTGCAGGGTCGTGCCCTCGACGAAGTACACCACCTCGCCGGCGACGAACAGGCAGCGGTCGCCGTGTGGCTCGCCGGTCACGCCGGTGTCGGTGCGCGTGCCATCGACCGCGAGCTCCTGCACCTTGCGGTCGCACCACAGGAAGAACCGACCGTCGCACGCGACGCACGCCCAGGTCGACGGCATGTCGAGGAGCCGGGCGTGACCGCCGTGGGCGTCGATCAGGCGCTGCTGGCCGCCGTGCGACCCGAGGAAGATGTGGCTACCGTCGGGAAGCGCGGCGAGGACGGGCCGCACGACCTGCTGATCGACGAGCAGGGTCCAGTCTGCCGCACAGCCGCGGAGCCGGCGGCGATAGGTGCCGTGCACCGTGGCCCAGATGACGAGGGCATCGGAGTCGGTCGCTCCATCGACCTCGGTCCAGCGGTCGCCGTCGAACCGATGGACCGCTCGAGCGAGCACGCCGAACCGCGCGTCGATCGGCGGCACGAGTGCGAGCTCGAAGTCATAGCACGTCGAGTCGCTCGCGTGCTTCAGGGTCGTCGGCTTGCCGTCCGGCAACGGCACGATGATCGTCGCGCCGATCTTCGCGAACACGGCGCACGGCTCGCCGCCCGGGCCCGGCGCGATCCAGAACGTCTCGCGCACGGTCGAGGGGAGCTTGCGCACCAGCCGTAGCGCATCGCCGTCGACGACGAGGAGCATGCGATCCTTGCCGTGGTGGGCGAGCAGGTACGTCACGCCGCGCTTCGTGTCGTACGCGATCGAGCGTGGGCTCAGCTTGGGCATTGCTCAGAGCCGGACGCGCTCGAAGTGCGCGAGCTCGGACATCTCGTCGAACCGTTGCTGGATCTTCGCGGTCGAGAGCCCGCGCAGGCCGTCGACCGAGAACTGCTCGACGGCGAAGCTGCCCATGACGCTGCCCATGATCATCGCGGTGCGAATCGTGGATGGCGAGAGATTGCCGGCGTAGGCGAGGTAGCCCATGAGGCCGCCCGCGAAGCTGTCGCCGGCGCCGGTCGGATCCTTGACGTCGGAGAGCGGCATCGCGGGTGCGGCGAACACGCCGCCGCCGTGGACCAGCAGCGCGCCCGCGTCGCCACGCTTGATGATGATCGAGGTCGGGCCCATCTTCAGGATGTGGGCGGCCGCGCGACGGAGGTTGTGCTCGCCGGCGAGCAGGCGCGCCTCCTCGTCGTTGACCATCAGCGTGTGGACCCTCGCGAGCATCTTCACGAGCTGCTCGCGCTTGATGTTGATCCACAGGTTCATCGTGTCGGCCGCGACGAGCACCGGCTCGCGGATCTGGTCGAGCACGTCGAGCTGCAGCGCCGGATCGATGTTGCCGAGCAGCACGAGCTGGGCGTCCCGGTTCACCTCGCTGACCTTGGGCTGGAACTCGGCGAACACGCCGAGCCGCGTGTCGAGGGTCTCGCGGGTCGCGAGGTCGGGCGCGTACTTGCCGACCCAGTGGAACGTCTCGCCGGGGCGGCGCTCGATGCCCGAGGTGTCGACGCCGAGCTCGGTGAGCTCGCTGATGTGGCGCGCCGGGAAGTCATCGCCGACGACGGCGACCACCGCCACGTTGCGCGTGAAGTACGACGCGGCACGCGCGATGAACGAGGCCGAGCCACCGAGCAGGTCCGCGTGCATGCCGAACGGGCCGTCGACATCGTCGAGGGCGACCGAGCCGATGACGAGGAGGGAGCGGTGGGCGCTGCGCTGGTGCATGGATCCTGGTCTGGTACCATTCGCTCGCCCCCCGCAGGTGTAAATGACAGGCAATTCCGACGAGCCGACGATCGAGTCCTTGATCGCCGGGGGACGCCACGCCGACGCGGCACGCCTCGCCTCGGAGCGCGGAGACCACGCGCGCGCCGCGGATCTCTACGAGAAGCTTTGGGACTTTCGGGGCGCGCTCGCCGCGGCTCGCGCCGGCGGTGACCTCACGCGCGTGCTGCGCTACGCGATCGAGCTCGACGACCAGCAGGCGATCCACGAGACGCTCGCAGCGATGACGGCCACCGAGGACGGCGCGCGGACTGCGCTCGATGTCCTGGTCAAGCTCCGCCGTCACGCCGACGCCGCCCCGATCGCCGAGCAGCTCGGCGACGCGAATCGCGCGATCGAGCTCTACACGCGCGCGCACGATGATCTGTCCGCCGCCCGCCTCCTGGAGGCGCAGGGTCGCGACCGCGAGGCCGGGCGGCTGCTCGAGCGCTCGCTCGACTTCGCCTCCGAAGGCGAGCGCGCGCGGTTGCAGCTCGCGCTCGGCAGGATCCTCGCGAGGCGCGGCGCGTACCCCGAGGCCGCGCGTCTGCTGCAGGATGCGTGCAAGGACCCCGAGCTCCGTGTCTCCGCGAAGCCTCACCTGATCGCGACGCTCGCGGCGATGGGGCTGCGCGACGGCGCGCGCGATGCACTCCTCGCGCTACGCAGGCTCGATCCGTCGATCTCGCCGGATCTCGATGTGTATCTGCGCAGCTGGCGCGATGAGGGCACCGAGCGCAAGGCCACGGGCCGCGATCGCGAGGTCATCGCCGGTCGCTACCGGATCGAGCGGCTCCTCGGGGCGGGCGCCTCGGGACGCGTGTTCCTCGCCGCCGACGAGGTCGCGGGACGCAGCGTGGCGATCAAGATGTTCTTCGCCGCCGGTGCGCGCGGGGGTGCGGCCTACGAGCGCTTCGTTCGCGAGGCGCGGCTCGCGAGCACGCTGCGGCACCCTTCGCTCGTCGAGGTCTACGACGTTTCGGTCGAGCGCGGCTACCTGGTGATGGAGTACCTGCCCGGCGGCTCGCTCGCCCAGCGCCTCGCCGCGGGTGAGCGGTTGTCGCCGATGCAGATCCGGCGCATGGGGCTCGATATCGTCGGAGGGCTCGAGGCGGCGCACCACCACGGCGTCGTCCACCGCGACGTCAAGCCGGCGAACGTGTTCTTCGACGCGCGCGGCACCGCGAAGCTCGGCGACTTCGGGGTCGCGCACCTCGTCGATCTCGGGCAGACCCAGACCGGCGGCCTGATCGGCACGCTCGCGTACATGTCCCCGGAGCAGATCACCGGGGCACCGATCTCGATCACCGCCGACCTCTACTCCGTCGGCGTCACGCTGTTCGAGGCGGTGACCGGCCGCATGCCGTTCCTCGGACCGGACTTCGTCGCGCAGCACCTCGGCGAGCCGCCACCGCTCGCGACCTCGGTCTCCGAGGGCGTCGCGCCGGGCTGGGACTCCATCCTCGCGGGCTTGCTCGTCAAGAACCCGCAGGAGCGCACCGCCACGCTCGCCGACCTGCGCCGCCAGCTCGAGGAGCTCGATCTCGGCGCGCGCGTCACGATCGGCTCGCTGCCGCGCCGCGTGAGCGCACAGCACGCGATCGTCCAGGCCGCCCAGCTCGCGGGCGAGGTGCGGCCGCGCTACCAGTTCGAGACCCCGCTCGGCCAGACTTCGATCTCGCAGCTCGTACGCGCGGTCGACACGGTGCTCGATCGCTCCGTCGTGATCGAGCGGTTCGACGCCAGCGAGGAAGCCACCCAGGCGCTCGAGCGTGCCCGCATGCTCGGCCGCGCGCAGAGCCCGTTCGTGCAGCGGGCGCTCGCGCTCGACCGCGTCGCGCGGATCGCCGTGTTCGAGGCCCCGTCCGGCGCCTCGTTCGCAGACGCGCCGCCCGAGCTCCCGGCCGCCGAGACGGTGCGGCTGCTCAAGCGACTCGCCCGGGCTGCCGCTGCGATCCACGAGGTCGGCGGCTCGCACGGCGTGATCGCGCCGCACACGGTCGTGATGGACGACGGCGCGGTCCCCAACGTGATGGCGGCCGGCCTCGGCCCGGTGGTGGCCTCGACTCCCGCCGACGACGTCGCCGCGATCGTCAAGCTGGTGGCCGGGGTCGTCGGCGCACAGCCCACGTTCCGGGCGCTCGCCCGGATGCTCGCGGAGGAGGTCGATGCGGTGGTGCCGGAGTCGCTCCTCGCGGCCAAGCCGCTCGATGGAGAGTCGCTCTACGCCGTCGCCGATGTACTCGACATCGCAGTGCTCGCGGCGCTCGGATCGCGCTGACGCCCGATCGATCCCCTCAGGCTCTCGACATTTTTCTCGACTCGGGTCACGAAAGAGGCACCGGCAAGTCCGGCTATTCGAAGGAGCCTGCGATGCCTGAAGGTACGATCAAGCGGCTGACCGACAAGGGTTTTGGTTTCATCTCGAACGACTCGGGAACGGATCTGTTCTTCCACATGTCGGCTGTCGAGGGCGTGCGGTTCGAGGACCTGCGCGAGGGCCAGAAGGTGACCTACAACGAAGGACGCGGACCGAAAGGTCCACGCGCGGAGAACGTCCGGCCGGTCTGAGCCTCGCTCGATCGGGGTGAGCGGCGGGATTTCGTGCGACGTGGTGCGCCGGACCTCGTCCCTACCAGCATGAAGACGTTCGTCCTGCTCTCGCTGCTCCTCACCACCACGATCGGCTGCTACGGGGCCGCCCCGCCGCGCCCCGTCCATGTCGCGCTGCCGATGATGTCCGATGGCGTCGAGATCGACGTTCGCTCGGAGACCAAGACCACGATCGAGACCGTGCACAAGCAAGCCAGCACGTGTCCCTCGGGGCATGCCGAAGGCTCGCCCGCGTGCACGATCACGCGCTACACCGCCGCCGAGCCGATCACCCGCACGAAGACGCAAGCCTCCTACGGGGGAGAGCGGATCTCATACGGCCAGTTCCTCGTGATGACCGACCCGCAGTACGCCACGAAGCTCGATCGGCTCTCCGAGCTGTCACACGTGTGTCAGCGCGCGAACATTCCACGCTACGCGGGGATGGCGCTGATGCTCGGCGGCCTGATCGCCGGCTCGATCGTCAAGGACACGGCCGGCGCCGCGATCCTGTACGGCGGACTCGGGGCGGGCTCGGCGTCGTACGCGCTCGGCTACCTCGCGTTCGGTGGACGCCAGTGCAACGAGGCGCGCGGTCTGTATCGCGAGCTCGACATGAGCGAGCGCGCGACGTGGGACTCGGTTCAGGGCAATGGCTATGCGACCGACATGCAGGTGCTGGCCGAACAGTTCAACGCCAGGCTCCGAGGCCGCACCTCGATGCAGATGCGGTGAGCTCAGCGTTTCTGCGCGAGCAACACGACGATCCAGATCGCGCCCTCGCCGATCTCGGGATGGGTCCCCTGTGCGATGCCGATGCCGACGTCGTCGGGGTGCGCCTCGCCGAGGAGCGCGGGCCCGTCGATCGAGTCGAGCTCGGAGGCCGCGGTGATCACGCTCCCGACCCGGCTGTAGACGTTGCCGAGCGCGTCGACCTGCCGCTTGACCGCCGGATAGGCCTGCTCGCGCGTCTTGCCCGTGGCGAGCTCGTCCGCGAGCTGCTGCGCGATGCTGACCAGCTTCGCGCTCAGCCCGACGCTCTTGACCACCGCGATCTTCTGTCGAATCTGGTCCACCGCCCTCGACGGGTCGATCTTCGGCGGCACGCGCGTGAAGACCTGGGTGATGAAGATCTCGCGCTGCCCCGAGACCTCGTCACCGAACACGACGCCGATGCCGAGGTGGGTCGCGGTCTGCGACGTGATGTTCGCCCGATGCCCGGGGCTGTTCATGAGGCCGTGGTGGGCCTCGCCGAGGCCATACGCACGCGCGACGTTCTCGAGCACGACCGCGGTCTTGATCTTCGCGGCGCGCACCCGATCCGCTGCCGAGCCCGTCGTCGGCGAGATGTGCGCGACGACCTTGGTGCGGCGCATGTCCGTCGAGTGGCCGCGCGACACGTCGGCGACCCGCTCGTCCCACAGCAACGCGTGGAGACCGGCGGCCAGCCGATCGCGATTGATGAGCGCGAGCAGGCGCTTCTCCGCATCCACAGGATCGGACACCGGCGCGTCGTCTCGCGACGGCTCCACCGTGAGCGAGAGCGGCGGCTCGGCTCCGCACCACACCGGGAAGTTCGCGAGCACCGTCGAGCCCTGCACGTCGCTCGCCGTGATCTCGACCTGCTGGCGTCCGATCCGCGTGCCACACGTGACCTGCGTCGTGAACGCGCCCGACTGGCCGGCCTTGAGCTCGATCCGCTCGGTCGCGCCGGAGTCCCGCGTCACGAACACCTCCGGATCTTTGTAGCGCGCGTCGACCACCGCATCGACCGTGAAGCTGCCACCCGCCTTCACCGCGCGTGGAATCGGCGACGTGCTCACCCACGAGCCCTGCAACGCGAACACGACCGCGCCCGTTCCGTCGGGCATGCGCTTCGCGGCTCCGATGCCGACGCGCGCGGTCGCCCCATCGCCGAGGATCTCGGCGAGCCTCGGCTGCAGCTCCTTGACGATCAGCTGCGGCGAGTCGATGTCACCCCACACCACGAGCAGGTGCGGCGACGGCTCGACGATGCCGTTTCGCTGCAGCGCGAACTCGACGACGTTGTACGAGATGATCCCTTCCTCGGGCACCACCTCGGCGAGCTCGGCGCAGGCACGAAACAGCCGCGCATCGGCGATCGGGATCACCGTGCCCGCCTTCGCAGCGGCCTCCCTCACGGCCAAGATGGTCGCGTCACCGAGCTGCGACCGCGGCGGCGCCTCGACCGGCTCGTTATAGCGAACCGCGGGCTGACTCGACGGTGCGAAGGTCACGGGCCCGGCGGGTGGGTTCACCCGTGCGGAGCCCCGCCAGCTCGGCTGCGCGCCGACCTTCTGCGGCCCACGTCCCGAGCACGCGAGCAACGCGAGTGCGGGCAGCACGACGAGCCATCGAGTCACGCCGAAAATCTAACACGCGGTTCCGCCTCGGACGGTTTCATCGTTCGAAACATCTCGACGACAAGGAAACGCGGACTTGCCGCCCGATCACTGGGTCGCGATCGCGAGGTTCTTGAGCCCGACCTGCTTGGCTCGCTCCATCAGGCCCACGACCTTCGCGTGTGACACACCCTTCGCGGTCTTCAGGATCACCTGCAGGGTCTTGTCCATCGCGAAGGCCCGGCGAAACATCCCGTCGAGCTCGCGGTCCGGGACCGCCTTGCCGCCGATCACCACGTCGCCCGCGACGGGAATCTCGATCACCAGCGACTTCTTGGTCGGATCGATCTCCTGCATCGCGCCCGACGGTAGATCGAGCTTGATGCTCGGGTCGGCCGGGTTGACCGCGCTGCCACTGCCGCTGCCCGTCGTGCCGATCGCCAGGCGGGTCAGGCCGAGGAGCTTGGCGCGCTCCATCAGCGTCACCACCCGCGCGTGGGCGACCCCCTGCTGCGCCTGGAACACCACCTGCGTCGCCTTGTCTCTCGCGAACGCGGCGCGGAACACGTTGTCGATCATGGCGTCGGCGACAGGTTTGCCACCGACCACGACCTCGCCCGTGACGGGGATCTCGATCACCAGCGACTGTCTGATCGGATCGGTTGCCGGCTTCGGCAGATCGAGGACGCGCATGCTCGTCATGCCCGCGCTGCCACTGCCACTGCCCACCGCGCTGCCACTGCCCGCCGCGCTGCCACTGCCCACCGCGCTGCCACTGCCCACCGCGCTGCCGCTGCCGGTCGCGCTGCCGCTGCCGGTGTCGACCGGCGGAGCATTGGGGACGATCGAACCGCTCGTATCGGCGAACACCACCGTCAGCATCCGATCGAGCGCGTGGAAGTCGGCGGTCGTGATCCGGTTCCACGACGAAGCCGTCACGTCCGTCGGCTTGCCGGCGGTCTTGCGGTCGACGCGCACGACGTTGAGCCGCCAGCGATCCCCGACCTGCGGCGGGATCCGGACCGCCATCGCCTCGTCCTTGCCCTTCACCGCCGCCCACGGGATCGCGATCTCGGCATCCCATCCCTGATCGCTGTCGCCGCCCGGCTCCGCCGTCCCGCGCAGCTTCACGCCGGTGACCATCCCGCTGTCCCACGCCTCGTCACCGGGGACCGAGCGCGTGGCTGCAAACCACGAGTCGAACGTGACGTTGTTCGGGTTGACCTGCAGCTCGACGTAGCCGCGCTTGTTGCCATCGGCGTCGATGAAGAGCTCGACGCAATCGCCCTTCCACAGCGGATCGTCCTGCTGCTTGTAGATCGTCGTGATGTCGTTGTCGGTGACGGTGACGAACACGTAGAGGAACTGATCGTCCCAGGTCAGCTTCGCGATCGCCTTGCCGACCGGCTCGCCGCTGCCCTCGGCGGTGGTGAGCTCGGTCTGCGCCGCACCGGCCCAGCCGAGATCGTTCCCACTGCCGTCGATCGTGATCGCACCGCCGGCGCGCGGAACGTGCGCGAAGCCCTTCGCGGCGGGCGCGCGCGACAGATCGATCTCGAGCACCCGCGCGACGATCGCGCGCTCCTTGAATTTCGCGCTCGTCGCCATTCGATCGAGCGTGCCGTGCTTGCCGACCTCGACCAGCCCGACGAGCACCGTCGCGCTCTGCGACCGCCAGTCGGGACGCACCGTGAACGTCTGCACGTCCTCGATGATCTCGCCGGCCTCCCACACCTCCGGGCCATGCGCGATCTGCATGTCGGTCTTGATCAGATTCATGAAGTCCGCCGTCCCGGCCGGGCCTCGCACGAGCGTGAAGACGGTCCAGCTCGGTCCGACCGGCTTGAGGACCTTCCAGTAGTGCGTGATCGTCACCGGCTGCCCCGGCGCGACCCGCGTGCGATCGACCTTGTTGCCGAGGTAGATGACCTTGTCCTCGAGCGCCTCGTCGAACCGATCGAGCTCCGCCGGCGCCGCCGCGAGCAGATGCGCCTGCACGTACGAGGGATCGATCTTCTTGGGCTGCGGCCCGGGGCCCTGTTCGACGCAGCCGAGCGCTAGAAGCAATGACGCGAGCACGAGACGCATCGGGCCTACCCTATACGATGAGATCCGAAGCGTCCTGGAACAATGCGCGATTTGCGGTCTCGCGTGCCACGACGAGCTTCTCGACCTCGGCGAGGAGGGCGGGATACTTCTTCGCGACCACCTCGAAGTCTTGCCTGGAGAGCCGGAGCAAGACCGCGGGCTCGATCGCGACGACGTCGGCCACCGCGGGCGCGCCGCTGACGAGCGAGATCTCACCGACCGCCGCGCCCGGCCCGAGCTCGGTGATCGCCGATCCCGCGCTCTTCACCGAGCACCGCCCCGACACGACGACCCACAGGTGCTCGTTCTTCTTACCCTCGGTGATGAACGTCGTGCCCTCGGGAACGAGCTGGGTCGTGAACTTCTCGAGCAGCCCATCGCGATCGTCGTCGCCCAGCCCGCGGAACAGCTCCGACGTGCGTACGAGGTTCGCGAGCAGCCGCTGGCGTGCGTGGAACGCGAGCACCTCGGCGAGCTTGGGCTGCTTCTGCGCCGCGATCTCGATCGCGCGTGCAGGAATTTCCAGCAGCCAGACGTCGTCGTGCGCGGTGACGCGTGCCGTACGCCGCGTCCCGCCGACGAGCGCGATCTCGCCGAAGAACGCCCCCGACTGCAGCTCGCCGAGGTCGGTCCACTCATTGTCCGGATTCTCGCTCGCTCGGCCGGACGGCCTCGCGAGACTTTGGTCATTGTCCGGATTCTCGCGCGCTCGGCCGGACGGCCTCGCGAGACTTTGGTCATTGTCCGGATTCTCGCGCGCGACCGTCACGGTTCCATGCGCGAGCCAGTACAGCGCCGTCGCCGGCGCGCCGGCCTCGATGATCACGCTTCCGGCCGGATAGGCACGCGCCGTCATGACGCCGACCAGCGCCCGCGCGCCGGGCTTCGACAGGGACGACAGCAGCGGCGCCTGCGGCACCTTCGCGACCCACCGCACGGTCAGCCACGCGCCGAGCTTCTCGACGACCAGACGCGCCTCCTCGAGCGGCGTCCCGGTGCCCTCCGGTACCACCGGTGCACCGGCGCTCGACGACACGACCTGGAGCTCGCCGTACGGCGTCGGTGGCGTCGTCCCCGCGCGTGGCCGCTTCACATCGGCGTACGTGTCGATCACGCGCTCGAGCAGCTCCGGGCCTCCCACGCTGCCTAGCTCTGCGAGGTGACGACCACACGCGACCGCGAGCGCGACCTGGCCACCGATCCGCGCGCCTTCGCCGATCGTGGCGAACGCGAGCTCGGCATCGTCCGCGTTCCCGAGTGCGGTGAGCAAGGCCGCGACCTCGAGCCACGCGCCGTGATCGAGCGGATGCGCACGGAGCCGCCTCGTCGCGCGTGTTAGATCGTCCGGGTCGGAGGTCACCGGCGCAGTCTACTCGACTACCAGCGCATCAGGGTCAGGCCACTGCGTTGCGGGCCCGCGGTGCCGCTGCCGATCGTGAACATCCGGCCCTGGACTGCCGTGCTCGACGAGTCCTCGCTCGCGATCGAGTACACGACGTACGCACTGACCGCGACGACGGCCCAGAACCACCACTTCTTGTAGACCGGAGTCGCCTTCGGCTTGTCCGTAGGATCGGGCGCGCCGGTCGCGGCTGCGTTGGTCGGCCCGGCGGGAGGGGTCGGGGTCGCGTTCGTGTTCGGGATCTCGGCATCGGGGTTCGTCCCCGTGCTGACGGCAGCGGTCGCCGGGCCGCCCTTCTTGTCGGCGATTCCACTCGCCGCGCCACCGACTCGCCGATCGCGAATCTGGTTGATGTCGATCTGCGACACGCGATCGAGCTGCGCATCTCCGGTGCTCGCCGTCATGCCGTTGCCGGGGGTTCCCGTCGAGCCAACTCCGGCTCCGACCTCGGGCCTGCCCGGACCGATCACCGGCTTGTCCTCGATCGGCTCGACCTTCTTCGCGTCGGCCTCGGCCTTCATGCGCGCTTCGTCGTCGGCTGCCTTCTTCGCAGCCTCATCAGCGGCGCGCTTCGCCTCGATCTGCTTGCGAGCCTCTTCTGCCTTGCGCGCTTCCTCCGCGCGCTTGCCGGCCACCGACTTCGCGGCCGCTTCGAGCCGCGACATGCTCGCTTCGATCTCCGCGCGCTTGTCGGTCGCGGGGACCTTGTCGAGGTACGCGCGGTAGTACTGGATCGCCGGCTCTGGATCGCCGAGCTTGTCGTAGCAGAGCGCGAGGTTGTAGTTGTTGAGGTCGGCGGGCGCGACCGACTGCGCCTGCGAGAACTCGCGGATCGCGGCCTTGTAGTCGCCGCCGTTGTAGAACTTCACGCCCGCCTGGTAGTGCGTGCGCGCGTCGGAGCGCGTGTCGGCCCACGCATCCGAGACTGTCGTGGCAGGAGCAATAACGGCCAGCGCCAGTCCGAGGACGAGGTAGCGAGCGATCGAGGTCTTGGGAGCTAGCTGGCGCATGTCAGGTCTTCTTTCGCTCCAGAGTTTCTCTCAAAATACATGCCATATGCGGTGATGGACGCCACCCGGCTGTGTCGCTCATTGTCCGGATTCTCGCTCGCTCGGCCGGACGGCCTCGCGAGACTTTGGTCATTCGGCGTCGCAGATCGGGTTGTCTTTGTGCCCGGCGCAGTACTGGGCGACACACTGCTTGCTCCGGGGGTCCTTGATGGCACTCGAACAGTCGAGGCGTGGCGGTAGGACCACAGTGGTCTTGCACTTGCCGTCCTTGCAGGTCTGGCCCGTGGGACAGGAGGTCGCGGTGCAGGGCGGCGGCAGGACCGTCAGTTTCTCCATCCGGACGTCGATCTTCTTCTCCTTGCCGTCGATGACGATGGTCTTGTCCTTGAAGCCGTTGGCGTGGAGGACGACCGTGCGGGGTGTGCCTGGCGTGATCTCGAGCGAATCGGGCCCCTCGAACAGCTTCGTCCCGTTCTCGAGCACGTCGAACGGCACGCGGTTCTTGATGTAGATCTTGACCTTGATCGTGGCGATCGCCGTCACCCCGGCGTCGATCGGCTGCTCGGTGGCCCCGGCGTCGATCTCTGCCACCACCACGCCGGCGTCGATCGAAGGAGGCTCGATCGTGTCCGAGCCGCTGCCGACCGTGTTCGACCCGGCGGAGCCGTTCGACCCCGCGACGAGGTTCGAGCCATTCGATCCCCCCACGTTCGATCCCGAGCCCGAGCCGACCTCGTTGCTGCCGACCGATCCGGAACCCGAACCCGAACCCGAACCCGAGCCCGAGCCCTGACTCACGAGCACGAACGCGGCGACGCCACCGCCGGCGGCGAGCACCGCGATGATCGCGATGATCAGCCCGGTCTTGCTCTGCTTCTTGACGGCCACGACCGAAGCGTTGGGATCGTAGAGACCCGTGCTCGGGACCGGCGTGTAGTTTGGCCTTGTATGCGCGACGGCCGGCGATGGTCCCGAGCCCACCTGCGGCATGCCGTAAGGGGTCTGCATTGGCGGACCGCCGACCCCGACCGTCGGGTGCACCCCCGGCGACGCGGTCATCCCTCCAGGCGTCGGGACGGCCATCCGCGCGCTGGTCACGGGGACCGGGAACGCCTGCATGTACGTGCTCATGCCGGCGCCGGCGATCCCGCGGTAGATCTGGATGAGCTCGTTGACGAGCTCGTCCATCGACGAGAACCGCTGCGCCGGATTCTTCTGCATGCAGCGCGTGATGATGTCGGCGAGCCCGTTGGGCAGCTGGCGCCCCGCCTTCGCTGCACGCGACGCGACGGGCTCGGGCTCGGTCGTGATGTGCTGCGTGAGGATGCCCATGAACGACTCGCCCTGGAACGGCAGCGAGCCGGCGAAGATCTCGTACATGATGACGCCGACGGCGTAGATGTCGGTGCGTGCGTCGACGGGATTTCCGAGCGCCTGCTCGGGTGCCATGTAGAACGGCGTGCCGAAGATCGTGCCGGTGCGCGTGAGGTTGTTCTGCCCGTCGTTGCCGGCGACCTTCGCGATCCCGAAGTCGAGGAGCTTCGGGATGTCCTCGTTCTGCGCGTTGATCGTGACGTAGATGTTTTCGGGCTTCATGTCGCGGTGGACGATGCCCTTGGCGTGCGCGGCGGCGAGTCCATGCCCGGTCTGGATCATGATGTTCAGCAGGCGATCGACCGGCTGCGGCGTCGTGATCAGATCGTTCAGGGCAGCTCCCGCGAGGAGCTCCATGCACATGTAGATGCGGCCGTCGGGGAGCGTGCCGAAGTCCTCGACCGCGATGATGTTGCGGTGACCGATCGACGAGCTCGAGCGCGCCTCCTGGCGGAACCGCGTCACGGCCTCCGGGTTCCCGAGGATCTCCGGACGCAGCAACTTGATCGCGAACCGCTTCTCGATGTGGATGTGCTCTGCCGCGTAGACCTCGCCCATCCCACCCTCGCCGAGCTTCTTGAGGATCCGGTAGCGGCCGTCGAGCACCTCTCCGACCAACGATGCTTCCTGGAGTTGCGGCATCGAGTCGTGTCCGTCGGCGCTCATGGGGCCGACAGTATAACGCGTCGGGACGTCGTAAGGTTTGGACGGCCTACGGAGCGACGCAGACGCCGACCCCGTACAAGTTGGCCGGATCGCTCACGTTCACCTTGCAAATCGTCCCGCCCGAGCAGGGTGGAAGATCTGGGCGCCCGCATTGCGACGACGGGGGTGGCTCGGCGAGCAGCTGGCACTGGCCCTGGACACACCGTGGCGCGTCTCCCGCGTTGCATGCGTTCACTCCCGGGCACTGCGGGGTCATCGAGCAGTTGAGCTCCGTGTCGAACCTCGCGGCGTCGCTCCCGAGCACCGCCGTGTCCTGGCCGCCACCCTCACAACCGCAGCAGTCGGCGCGGGTCTGCGTGCAGTCGCCGTCGACGACACACACGTTGCCGACCGGCGCCGCGGCACACGCGCAGCTCAGACAGCCGTTCTGGTCGGTCGCGAAGCCTGCAGGGCAGTTCGTCTCGCACGCGAGCGCTTTGCACGCGAGCTCGCAGCGACCCACTTCGAGGGTGCACACCGCCTCCACGTTGGCGGGACAGCTGGTCGCCGGACAGTTGACCTTGTCGCATGCCTCGACCTTGGGGTCGGTCGCGCTGGTCGCGAACGTCGGGCACTCGCAACAGGTCACGGCGCTGAGGACGCAGTCCGCGCTGGCCGCGCACGCACCGAGCGCACCCGGGCCGGCGCCGCTCCCCTTGTCGTCGTCACCCGGGCTCGCCGAGAGCTCGCTCGACGAGCTGAAGCAGCTCGACGCGAGCAGGAGGAGCAGGAGCAAACGCACGGAGGACCAGAGGTGGAGCACGAGCTGTGCCTGAGTGTAACTGGTCAGAATCCGGTCGTGAAGTCTCGGAAAACTGAGGACGATCAGACCCACCTCGTAGGGTCCGCTCCGATGGGCTCGAAGATCATCACGAAGACCGACCGCCAGATGGAAGATCGCATGCTCGCCGTGGCAGGCGATCCCGAGCGTGCCGACACCCTCGCCAAGGCACGCGCCTTCAAGCGGACCTGGCTCGAGCTCGCCGAGGCGCTGTCGGGCTGCACCGAAAAGCGGCTGTGGGAGAAGTGGGGGTTCTCGGACTTCGACGCCTACTGCCGCAAGGAGCTCCACCTCCGCGGCTCCACCGTCGCCAAGTTGCTCGGCAGCTACCGGTTTCTCGAGACCAGCGCGCCGCGCGTGATCGAGCGCGCCCGGACCGACCACTACGAGGCACCGATCCCGAGCCTGGCCACGGTCGATTTCGTCCAGCGCGCGACCGAGAAGGGCGCTGCCGATGAAGCGACGCTCGAATCGATCCGTCGGGTCGCGTTCGATGAGGGCGCCGAGGCGCCGGTCCTCAAGAGCAAGTTCGGCGAGCTCGCGTTCCCGCAGACGCCGCGCGATCGCAAGGAGAAGCAGCGCGCGCAGATCGCCGCGGCCGCTCGCCGGCTGTCGTCGCTGATCGCCGAGGACGGCGCGCCGATCCCGAAGCAGCTCGCGATCCGGGTCGAGGAGATGGTCGGCGAGCTGCTCGAATCGATCGAGAACTGATCAGCTCGGTGGCGGCGGCGACGAGAGCCGCACGAGCTTGCGCTCGAGTTCCTTGGGCGACAGCGGGCTCGCGCCGATCGTCGTGCGTTCCTTGACCTCGATCACCGTGAAGCCACCGGCGCGCGTGCCCTGCTCGTCGACGACCTCGCCGATCCAGTCGAGCCGCACGCCGTGATTCGCCCCGACCGCGACCGTGACGATGGTCGTCCCCGCGGCGCGATCCGGCTTCGCGTCGATCACGCGGGCCTTGACCTCGACCTGGACGGTGATCGGCTGCGAGAGCTCCGCAGACTCGATCCCCGCGTCCGCGACCCGCGCGGTGAACCTGACTGGCTCGGGCTCCTCGATCGGACGGCGACATCCGAGCGCGTTCACCAGCACGAACAGCCATGCGGATCGGTTCGTCATCGCGGTTCAGCGCCCGATTCGCACGCCGATCACAATGCCCGAGTCCGGCCGGATATTCACGTCGCCCCTGCTCGTCGCGCACCCAGTCTACTCGCGGCCGCCGCGCGCGGATAATATCGATGCATGGTGTGGGTGGACCCTGCGTGACGGCGCTGGAGACGGGTCATTGTCCGAGTTGCGGACGTTCCTTCATGAAGAGCAGCGGTCACTGCCCTCATGACGGAACGCGGCTCGTGGCGATCGCTCTGCCCGCGCAGGACCCGATGGTCGGGCGGTTGCTCGACGGCCGCTACGAAGTCCGCGCAGCGCTCGCGCAGGGCCTCATGGGCGCGATGTACCGAGGCTGGCAGCTTTCGGTCTCCCGCGAGGTCGCGATCAAGATCATCGATCCATCGTACGCACAGGATCGCGAGGCGTCCGAGCGCTTCATCGAAGCGGCTCGGCTCGCGTGCCAGCTCGTCGCGCCGTCGATCGTCAATGTCTACGACGTCGGCAGGACGACCGACGGCACGATCTACCTCGTGTCGGAGCTGGTCCGCGGCAACACGCTTGCGAGCGTCGTGCAGCAGCGATCGATGTCGATCCGGCGCGTCGTCGCGATCGCGATCCAGCTGTGCGAAGCGCTCGATGCCGCGGCTCGCCAAGGGATCGTCCACGGCGACCTCAAGCCGACGAACATCATGCTCGACGACTCGTCGGGGCGAGACGTCGTCAAGGTGATCGACTTCGGGCTCGCACGGCAGCTCCTGCCCGATGCGTCGAGACCCGATCCGCGGCGACCGATGCCGTTCTACACGGCGCCCGAGCAGGCGGGCGGCACGGTCGACCTCCAGACGGACCTCTATGCGCTCGGCTGCCTCCTGTACGAGATGCTGACCGGAGGCCCGCCGTTCACCGGTGCCACGATCGAGGCGGTGCGCGCCAAGCACCGCGACCAGCCGCCACCCACGCTGCCCCCGAACATCCCCGGTGCCCTGCTCGAGATCGTGCAGCGCTTGCTCGCGAAGGCACCCGGCGATCGGTTCTCCTCGTACGGCGACCTGCGGGCCCGCCTGGCCTCGATCGAGGCCGGCATGCCGCGGGTCAGCATCTCGCCCCCGGCCCCGAACGTCATGCCGGCCGGCACGCTGGCACCGCCGAACGTCATGCAGCCCGGACACCCTGCGGAGTCGTCGGTCCCGCTCGTGACCCAGCCGTTCGCGCAACCCTCGGGCAGGCGTCGCATCGTGGTGATCGCGATCGTGGCGATCCTCGCGTGCTCCGCCGGGATCGCCGCGTACGTCCTCGCGACGAGCTAGGCGATCACGTAGCGGACGGCCTTCGTGATCAGGTAGGCCGCATACACCATGAGCGCGATCCCGACGACCCGCGGGATCCACGCGGCCTTGTCGCCGAGCACCTGGCGCCCCTTCTGCGTGAGGTACGCGACGAGCGCGAACCACGCGAAGCTGCCGATCATCACGCCGATCGCACATGCGATGCCCTCGAGCGCGGTGCCGTCGGGGATGATCGAGCCCATGATCACGACCCACGTCACGATCGCGGCGGGGTTCAGGATGATCAGCGCCAGGCCGACGGTGAATCCCGACCACATCTCTTTTCGCATCGCGACCGACTCCGACGCGGGCGGATCGTTCGAGGCGGGGGCGACCGGCTGGCTCCGCGCGGTCAGGAAGCCGTAGATGAGGAGGACGACGCCGCTGATCGCGTAGAGGATCGGCGGGATCCCCGGGTAGTTGTTGAGGACCGGGGTCACGCCGATGACGCCCAGCGCGGCATACAGCCCGTCGGCGATCGAGCCGCCGAGCGCGACCGCGATCGCGCGGCGCATGGTGTGGCGATACGCGGCGTCGATCACCGCGACGTTGACCGGCCCGATCGGCACGCCCGTGAGCGCGCCGGCAGCGACGCCGATCGCGAAGAACATCAGCACGGAAACCTCCGTGCTATAGCAGCACCGTGACCCCGCCTGCTAGCGAGCCGGGCCCTCCCGAGCTGATCGACAGCGAAGCGACGGAGCTGGCCGAACGCCAGGTGCCGACCATCACCTGGCTTGGCCATGCCACGGCGGTTGCCGAGCTCGGGAGCGCCCGCGTCCTGTTCGACCCCCTGATGCGAAGCCGGGCCCGGGCGGCGGGCCGGGTCGACGCGATCCTCGTGACGCACTCGCACGTCGATCACCTGAACCGCTGGAGCCTCAAGGCCATCGATCGCGACACCCATCTCGTGGTGCCCAAGGGCGCCAGAGAGATCGTCGCAGATCTGGGGTTCGCGAAGTTGTCCGAGCTCGACGCCGGCGACCAGATCGAGGTCAACGGCGCCGTCGTGACCGCGGTACCCACGCGCCACGATCACGGCCGGTGGAGCAAGGGCGACTCGCCGGTCGCGCTCGGCTACGTGGTGAGCGGTGGGGGCGCCACGGTGCATCACGCCGGCGATGTCGACTTCTCGGACCATGCGATCTTCGACGATATCGGGAAGCGCCACTCGATCGATGCCACGTTGCTGCCGATCGGCGGAATGCTCCCGGTCTGGTACTACCGGCGCCGCCGGGCCCTGCTCGACAGCGGGGTCCACATCGATCCCGACTGCGCGCTCGACATCTACGAGCGGCTCGGCGCGAAGGCGCTCGTGCCCGTGCACTGGGGCACCGTGAACCTGCGGTTCGGCTTGCCGAGCATGCCCCGCCGGCGGCTCGCAAAGATGGTGTCGGAGCGCGGCCTCGGAGGCGTACAGATCCTGGCTCACCGCGAGCGCCTCGCCCTGCGCTGACCGATCGAGATCACATCACGCCGTGAAAGCGGAAACAGCCGATCACGCCGATGAGCCCGACGGAGATCCCGACGATATAACCAAACCGCTTGTCTCGCGTGACCGCGCTATCGGGCTTGGGCGACCGGATCAGCCGGATCGTGTCGTAGATCCCCCAGCCGCCTGCGACGATGCCGGTGATCGCGGTCAACGCCCAGCGAAACGCTTCGTCGGAGACGATGTTCATCGCGATGCTCCCGGGACGGCGTCGAACAGCATCCGCTTGGTGTCGTGGATCACCACCACGCTCATGAGTGGCACGAACATCCAGTAGAAGAACTGCACCTCCATGTCGCCGGTCGCGAAGCCGATAAGGTACCCGGTGTATGCGACGATGGCCTCCATCGCATACGACTTGTAGTTGACGGTGCGACCGGCGCGCTTGGCGTAGACATAGCGCAGCGCGCTGTTGAACAGACCGAGCCCGATGATGAGGATCACCGGGACGAGCGGGGCCCAGCCGTGCGCGGCGACGACGACGAGGCAGAAGCCGTAACAGATGCCGTCGGTGATCGCGTCGAACATCTCGCCGAACGGGCTGCGGCAGTCGAAGATCTTCGCGACGAGGCCGTCGACCTTGTCGAGCACGCCACAGATGATGATGAGCAGCGTCGCCCACTGCCGGTACTCGTTCTGGACGGCCCAGAAGAAGAACGGCAGCGTGATGAAGCGCGACGCGGTGACGGCGTTGGCAGGGTTCCACGGCGAGACGACGCGCGGCGCCGGACCCGATCCACCGGCGGTCACCGCGATCGCCACCTAGCTGGCCTCGGCGTCGGGCGAGCGCATGGCGGGACCGTCATCCCCGACGAGGCCCGGATCGACGAACCGGTAGCGCTTCCAGGCGAAGCGGACGCGCTGGAGCAGCGAGACGTGGCTCATGATCGCAACCGCCCAGCACCCGGCGAGCAGCGGCCGTGGATCGTCGAGCAGCGCGGTGAACAACACCCCGCACCCGTAATAGATGAGGAACTCGGCGGAGCCGAACAAGCCGACCACGTCGACGGGATGGCCGATCTTGCCCTTCTCGCGCCAGATGTCCTGCTGGCTCTCGGCGTAGATCGAGAGCTTGATGATGACGTTGGTGAGCGCGCCGGTGATCCCGAAGCCCAGCACGATCAGGATGTGGGGATAGTCGTAGGCGAGGTTCAAGCATCCGCCCGCATACATGATGCCGAGCACCCAGCGATCGCAGACGTCGTCCATGACGGCGCCGAACGTCGAGCGCTGGTTGAAGTTGCGGGCCTTGAAGCCGTCGACGTGGTCGACGAGGCCGCGGACCAGGAGGAGCCCGAGGCCGATCCACCAGTGACCGTAGAAGAACACCACGCCGCCGACGAGCCCGATCAGCGCGCCGAGCATCGTCCACGCGTTCGCATGAATCGGCAGTCGCGAGAGCCCTGAAACGACTGGATGGATCAGTCTGTCCAGGTGCTTACGAAGGGCGAACAGATTCATGCGGCGCCACTCTATACGAAGTCCCGCCGACGGGAAGTACGAACAACTTACGGTTGCGGCCCAATCTGTTAGCCGCTTCGAACAGCGGTAAGGGTCTTGCGCAATGCGGCAATAAACTGATCGAGCTGCGCCGCCGTGACCGAGAGCGGGGGCTGCAGGCGCAGCACGTTGCCGTGCCATCCGGAGATGGTGATGAGCATCCCCTGCTCGTGGAGCATGTCCTTGACCTTGGCGAGCTCGGCCTTGCCGAGCACTTCCTTCGTGCCGCGATCGCGGACCAGCTCGATTCCGCCGAGGAGCCCGGTGAACCGCACGTCGCCGATCCAGGGATCGTCGAGCGCCCACGCCGCCTCGGTGAAGTACCGCCCCATCTTCGCCGCGTTGTCGATCATCCCCTCGTCGACGATCGTCTCGATCAGCGCGAGGCCGGCCGCCGCAGACACCGCGTTGCCGCCGGAGGTGGGGGTGGTGCCGCCGAAGAAGTCCTTGCTGATCGTGTCGGACGCGGCGGTCATGCCGAGCGATCCGACGCCGCCCGAGAGTCCCTTACCGCCGCTCATGATGTCGGGCGACAAGCCGTAGTGCTCGACCGCGAACATCTTCCCGGTGCGGCCGAGGCCGGTCTGGATCTCGTCGGCGATCAGCAGGATCTTGCGAACCTGGCGGATGCGATCGAGCCGGTCCCACCACTTCTGCGGCGGTGCGAGGCCACCGACGGCCTGGATCGGCTCGGCGATCAGCGCCGCCGTGTTCGGGCGCGCCGCGAACTGCGCGTCGACTCCGTCGAGACACTCGGCCTTGCACGTCTCCACCTTGAGCCCGACCGGGCAGCGGTAGCAGTACGCCATCGGGATCGCGTAGTTCTCCGGCCCCATCGGCTTGCCGGCGGACTCGCGGTACTTCTCGCTCGCGGTCACCTCGAGCGACCCGAGCGTCAGCCCGTGATAGCCGTTCTGGAGATACGCGATATCGGTCTTCTTCGTGTACTGGCGCGCGAGCTTGAGCGCGAACTCGTTCGCCTCCGAGCCGCCCGTCGAGAAGAACGTCTTGTGGATCGAAGCCGGCGCCAGCTTCACCAGCTTCTCGGCGAGCCGCGCCGTGGCGATCGTGCCGTGCTTGCCGGAGACCTGGAGGACCTCGCCCATCTGCTTGGTCGCCGCCGCGACGATCCGCGGATGGCAATGACCGGCGTTGTTGACGAAGTAACCCGCGGTGAGATCGAGATAGTCCTTGCCGTAGATGTCGGTGACGACGCATCCGCGCGCCTTCGCCACGATCACCGGCTCTCCGGCCGGGTGCGTCCACGGACGCATCACGTACTTCTTGTCGGCTGCTTCGATCGCGTCTGCGTCCGGTGTCCTGTCACCCATGGGTTCCTCCTCGTCGGCCAAGAAAGTAGTTCGAGACAAATCCAAGTCAAGTTCCGGGGTTAGATTGCCCCTGGTTGCCAGGAGACGCACCAGGGTCTGCCGTGAATCGTCGCGCTTCCCGATCCCAGATCCGCGTGTGATCGCGGACGATGCCGTTGTCGATCTCGAAGATGCGGTAGCGCGCGGTCTTCTCGGGCTTGTTGTGAGAGTACGTGCCGGACACGATCCCGCGGACCGGGATTGCCCCGAGGGGACCTGCGAGTGACTCGCTCATATCGCGATGCTCGTGGCCGTGGACGATCAGATCGGCTCCGTTCGCGGCGATCACCTCGGCAAACGCGACGTGGTCGCGGAGCCCGCGGATCCGGCTCCCGGCGCGTACGCCGGCGGGCGGATGATGGATCGCGACGAGCCGGACCTTGCCGGCCAGGCGAGCGTCCGCGAGCACGCGACCGAGCCGTGCGAGCTGACCGCCGCCGACCTTGCCATAGGCCGTGAACCAAGGCGTCTGACGGCTGGTCGACATCCCGATCAACGCGACCTGGCCGCGGATGCGCACGATCGGCCAGTGCGGCGTGCGCGGCTCGCCGATCAGGTCGGCCTCGAGGTCACTCGCATCGCGATCGTCGACGGTCCACTCCCAGCCCGCGTCGGTCGTGGCGAACGGTCCGAATGCCTCGGCGAACAGCCCGACTCCCTCCGCGACGTACGCGTCGTGGTTGCCGGGGATCACGGTCACATCGATGGGACCGAGCGCGAGCCGATCGAACTTCTCGCGCGCGAACGTGAACTCCTGGCGCAGCGCCAGGTTCGTGACATCGCCGGTACACAGCACGTGGTCGATGCCCTGCTCGTTGAGATCGACGACCATGTCCTCGAACGCCGCCACGTGATAGTGCCGGCTGCGGTTCGAGATCAGGTTCATCCGCCCGATCCAGCGCTTGTTCGCGAGCTCGAGCCAGCGCGCGCCGTCGTGTGACAGCAGGTGCAGGTCCGAGCAGTGCGCGATCCGCATGGCGTCGGCCATTCGTAGCATGTCCGGCCAGCCTCCGAGCCGGCACGCCCGGGCAGCGGGCATGCGAACATCCCGTGTGTGGAGATCCGGGATGGGCTCGAGGCCGTGCTCGCTGCGAGCTGGGATCGCGACACGCTCGCCGTGTACGCCGATCACCTGCAGTCGCTCGGCGATCCGCGCGGCGAGCTGATCGTGATCGATCTCCAGCTCGAGCAGCGCAGCACGCCCGAGCTCGTGGCCCGCCGGGCGTCGCTGCTGTCGGCGTGGCTCGGCCGGCTCGTCCCGTCGAACCCGCACACGTCGTGGGTCGGGGACTCGTTCCGGTTCGGCTTCGTCGAGGACCTCGTGATCGACGGCCACGATCCCAGTGCCGACGAGCGCCTCGCCTCGGTGCTCGGGAGCCCGCTCGCGCTCTACCTCAAGCGCGTCACGATCCGCGGCGAGTCGGCCCACGCCGCGCGCGTGCTCGCGAGCCTGTCGAGCACCCGGCACAGCTGGCTGACCCAGCTCTCGGTGCGCACGTGGACCGAAGGCGAGCCGATCGACGACGCGACGGTGGCCGCGTTCATCGCCGCGGCGCCGCAGCTCGCGCTACTCGAAGTTCAGGGCACGCGCGTGTTCGAGACGTTCGCGCACCCGGCGCTGCGGCGCCTGCGCGTCACCGGATGGTCCGCGTTGCCCGCCCTCGTCTCCGACACCGCCGACGACATGTTCGCCACGGTCACCGACCTCGACTTCGCGTTCTACGAGACCTACGACCCGGCGCACTACGCGCCCGCGGCGCCGCAGGTCGGCAAGGAGCTTCCGGCGCTCCAGCTGCCGGCGCTGCGCCGGCTCGATCTGGCGCGCAACGAACCCGAGCGCGCGAACATCCAGCGCTACGACTTCGACGACGTCGTCGACTACGATCCCCGCGACGACCTCGACTACGGCGAGCTCACGGCGCTCCGCTTCCTCGGCACGCTCGCGCTTCGCAACCAGGTCACCCACCTCCGGCTGCCGTCGGTGCGATCCGAGGCCGAGTTCCAGGAGCTCTCCGCCGCGGTCGCCGGCATGTCGGCGCTCGTCGAGCTCGAGATCACCCGCGGTCACTACTACCGCGCCCCCGAGCTCGCGAACACGCGTGCGCGGTTCAAGCGGCCGTCGCCGTGGCCCTGGCCGCGCGTCGATCGAATCGAGCCAGGAGACAGCCTGCACGTCGTGGTCCCGGGAAGCCGATCCGGCGACGTCGTGCCGATCGCCGACGCCGCGGCCGTGATGGAACGCCGGTTCGAGGACCTACCGTCGGACGTGCGCTACGCGTGGACGCGGTTCTGGGTGTTCGTCGACGAGCTCGGCCGATCGCCCTGGAGCACGAGCGCGACCCGGTCGTGGACCGCCGATCAGAGCTTCCCCGCCGATGTCCTCGTGGCAGCGCTCGAGGCGTGCGAGGTCGGCGGCAGCGGCGGCTGGCGCGAGCTCCGCGACGAGCTGCGGTTCCGCCGTCCGATGCCAGCGGGCGCGATGGTGACGATCCACCGCGTCCGTACGACGAGCGACGACTAGCGAAGCTCGAGCGTGACGTTGTCGAACACGAACCGGCGAACGCCGGGCTCGAGCGAGATGATCGCGATCGAACAGCTGAGCTCCGGCGGCGGTGCCAGGTCGATCACGTGGTCTTCGAGGATCGGCGCGAGCTCCGATCCGGGCGGCCCCGCGAGGACGTCGAGCGAGATGTCGGCGCCGCCGGTCATCCACGTCGCGGTCATGCGAACCGTGGTCAGGCCATCGGGATCGAGCGTGCCGGTCGTGGGGAGGCTGATCCCGAGCGCGTCGACCGTCAGCGTGTGGTCTGCGTGGGCGACGACCCAGACCTGGCGGCCGAGCGAGCTCGATCCATCGAGCAGGATCATGCCGAGCGTCAGGCTCTTGCCCGGCGCGGTCTCGAACGGCTGGATCGTTGCCTCGATCGACGCGCTGGTCGCGGAGCCGATGGGTGACGCGGCCGACTGACCGAACACGGCGCCTTCACCGCGCATCGAGATCCCGCGGTTGCCGTTCTCCGCGATCACGACCACCTCGGTCAGCTCGCCGCCGAGGAACTCGGCGAAGCCGAACGGGACCACCGCCTGCTCCGGGGTCGGCAGATCGAAGTCGTTGCAGTACGCGAGGTCGGTGGCGTCGACGCACACGTTCGGCCCGACCGGATCCACGGCGCCCGAGCTGCCACAACCCGCAACACACGCGAGGAGGATCCAGCGGCTGGCTTGCACCGTACGAGGATACGTCGTCACGCGCCTCGCAGGAACCGTGCAGCCACGGCCGTGGTCTCCACCGAGGCGGCTCGCTCGCTGTGCGGGCTGTGCTGACCGCCGGCGATCAGCGCGATCGTCGCATGCAGGACCTCGCGCCGGATCCGATCGAGCTCGCCGGGCTCGGTGCGCGGATCGTCCGCGCCATGGACGAGCAGCGTCGGCACGCGGAGCTCGCCGAGGCGGCGCTCGAAGAAGTCGTCGTCGGGGGTCGCGGCGATGGCGAGCCACGCGCGGCCGCCGGTGCGCAGGATCGCGCGCCAGTCGTCACCGTGCTCGGCGGCGAGCCTGGCCGCGACGCGCGGACCGAACCCGTCGGGGTCCTCGGCCATCATCGTGAAGAACGCGCGCGAACGCGGCTTCACGCGCTCGACGTGTAGCGCCTCGAGGATGATCGAGGTCACGCGTGCGGGGTCGCGCAGCGCCATGATCGTGGCGATCACGGCGCCGTCGCTGTGGCCCCAGATCGCGCAGCGCTCGATCCCGAGCGCATCGAGGAACCGCTCGGACTCGATCGCGGCGGCCTCGTGGAACCGCGGCGGCAGCTCGGTGAGGTGCGCCGACTTGCCGTAGCCCGTCCGATCCGGAATCAGGAACCGGTGCGTCGTCGACAGCGCCGCGATCTGTGCGTCGAACGGATAGAACTCGTAGCCCCAGCCGCCGTGCAGGATCAGGAGCGTGTTCCCCCTGCCCACGTCGCGGTAGTGCAGCTCGATGGGGCGCGCGCAGGGCAACAGCGGAGACGCCTCGATGGAGACCGCCGGCACGTTCACGGACCGTGCTCGGGATCGCCGAACTCGCTGTCCGCGCCGTACTGGAGCGCGACGACCTCCCACGCGCCCGCGGTGGTCTTGCGGGCGACGAGCATCGCGCGCAGGCGGACCGGCTTGCCCCCGAGCGCGAGATCGAGCTCGGTGAACGCGAAGCCGAGATCGCCGACGATGGTCTCGCGTGGCGTGCCGACGACCGTGAGCTTGAGGCTCTTCCAGCTGGCGAGCAGCTTCTTGGCGGCGACCGCGCCGAGGCCGACCTCACGCTCGCTCGTGCCGAACACGGCGACGTTGGCGTCCTTCGCGAGCTGCGCGGCGACGTTGACCGGCGCGGCGGTGAGGGTCGCGAGCGGACCCAGGGAAGTCGCAGGCTTCGCGGCCGGCCCTGCGACGAGCTGCTTGTCGGCGCGCGTATCCGCCAGCAGCAGCGCCCTGGTCTTCACTTCCTTGCCATCCGCGACGATGACGGAGAGCCAGTGGTACCGGTGCTTCTCGGGGCCCTTCTGGTGGCCGCTCGAGTCGGAGTAAGGGGTCTGCGTGATCACGACGTCGACGGCCATCCAACCCCAGGTGCCGCTCCACCCGACGGCCATCTTCTGGGCGGCGATCTTGCCGATGTACGGCGGCCCCATCGCCCACATCATCTGATCGCCCCCCGCCTCACCGGTCTTGCCGACCCCGTGACCGGGAAACCACGCCGTGGCGGCGCCCGCATAGAACGCGCCGAGGTCCTCGGAGACGGCCTTCTCGGTCTGCTTCGCGAACAGCTGCTTTGCCGCCGCGATGCGGGCCTTGTCATCGGCGCGGGCGCTGGGCGCAACCGACGCGAGCAGGAGCGCGACGCTCGCGACGAGCCGGTAGTCGACCATGCCTGACGGTATCAGAGCTTGCGCGCCACGAACCGCACGAGCTTCGCACGATCCATCGCCCAGTCCGGCGTGTCCTCGACGACCTCGTCGCGCACGATCTGGAAGCCCGCCGCGAACACCTTCGCGAGCTGGCCGGCGAGCATGCCATCGTCCTGACCGCGCGCGGGATCGTGCGCGAAGTACTCGAGGACGAACAGGCCGCCCGGCCTCAGGCTCGGCTTGATCTTCTCGAACCAGGCGGCCGCGTTGCCGGCGTAGATCATCGTGACCAGATCCCAGCGCTGCTTGCCGAAGTCCCAATCATCGAGGTTCGCGTTGATCGTCTCGAGCGTGACCTGCTTGCGCGCCGCGGCGGCGCGCGCGTGCTGGAGGCCCTCGTCGGACAGATCGACGCCGGTGACCTTCCAGCCCTCCGCCGCGAGGTACAGCGCGTTCCTCCCCTGCCCCATCGCGAGATCGAGCGCGGCGCCCGGCTGCTTGCCCTTCACCGTCTCGACGAGCAGCCGGTTCGGCTCGTGGTCGAACCCGACCCCGTTGCGATAGATCTCGTTCCACGTCTCGCGCTCCGAGGCCGCACCACCGCGTTGCCAGGTCCAGAGCCGCAGCTTCCATGCGTCGGCCTCGCGGACCCACTGGAGCATGTACCAGCCGACGTACTTGTAGCCGCCGCCGTGGATGTCGTTGCCACCCTGCTGCTCGGTCGCCTTGCCGATGAACACCGCGGCGTCGGCGTGGACGAACACGCGTTCGTGCTCCCAGCTCCGCTTCGCGATGTACGACGCGCCCGGCTGGCGCTTGGTGAGCTGCGCGAGCTCGGCGTCGCGATCGAGCGGCTCGCCGCCTTCGAAGTGGAGGAACTCCACCGCGAGCGCGGCGGACAGCGTCGCGACCTCGCCGCGATCGAAGGCGTCGAGCACGTCATGGCTGCGTCTCGTGATGTCGGCCTCGCTCGGGAGTGTGCGGGCCGGAGCCGCTGGGGTGCTGGGGGCCGGCGCGGGTGCGCCGTGAGCGCAGGCCGCGACGAGCCCGAGTGCGAGGACGGATCGCATGGCTTGCGTGCTACCGGAGCCGCCAAGCACTCATTCCTGCGAGCATGACATTCCTTCGATGAGCGCCTGCGCACGCCGGCCGTGGCGGTACGCGGCGTGCACGACCGACAGCCATGAAGCACACCGTGAAAGACGTCATCCACAACCTCGGTAGTGGTGCGGACGATGTCGCGAAGCACGTCGGCCGGTCCTCCCTCCAGCTCGCGAAGCGCGTCAAGAACGGCACCACGTCCCTCGCGCACGACATCGGCCCGAAGCGCGGCCTCATCGGGCTCGCGATCTTCGCCGTCGCCGTCGGCGGCACGATCGTCCTCGTACGCTATCTGCGAGCACGCGCGGACGAGCTCCCGATCGAGGGCGAAGACCTGGACGAATCGACCAGCCGCCGCGCGAAGCGGCGCGCGAAGCGCGACCTCCACGCCGAAGCCGCGCAGTGATCACGGCCCGACCGTGCGGGCCTCCCCGCGCATCGTGCGCGGGCGCGACATCGCGACATCGCGACGGCGCGACGGCGCTTCAGCGACGCGTGCTCAATTGTCCGGAGTCTCGCTCGCTCGGCCGGACGGCCTCGCGAGACTTTGGTCAATTGTCGAGCGCGCCGTTCGCGATCCAGTCGCGCACGAGCTGGAGCTGAGCGGACGAGATCGTCTGCGGGGGCTTCGGCATCTTCGAACCCTGGAAGCAAGGGCCGTTGCCCTGCAGCTTGAACACCAGGTAGCTCTCGGTCGGTGCGCTCGGCTTCACGCGCTGCGTCGTCGGACACTGGCGGCTCGCGACGTTGACCAGCTCGCCGAATGCCTTGGTCGACGTGAGATCGAGGTTCTCCTGCGACATGACGCTGTCGTGGCACTGCGCGCTGGTGCAGGTCGCGCTCAGGATCGGCTGGATCTGGCTCGCGAAGCTCACCTGCTGGGGCGGCGGCGTGACGGCAAACTCTCCCGAGGTTGCCGCCCCGACAAAAGGCGGGGAGCTGGTGTCGCTACAGCTCACCTGCACGCGATAGCTCGTCGATGGAGCTATTGTCGCGAGCACCCACGTCGTCGTGCCCGGTTGTCCCGGGCTCGTGGCAACGTCCGTCGCGATCGTGATCGTCGCCGCGCCGTCACTCGCCGTCACGTCGCACGCGAGCGCACCGTCGTCCTCGGCGAGCCACTCCACCGTGACCGTCTCGGTCACGTAGAACGACTCGAACACGCGCGGCGAGCGGACCTCCACCGTCGGAGTTCCCGCGGGCGGCGCATCGGCCCTCGGTACGGAATCGATGCCACACGCGCAGATCGCGCATGCGATGAACGTCGCGAACCTCATGCTCCGATCAGTGGGTCGCCCCGTCGACGCGGTCGCAGGTTTCTTGCCGGGGGCCGCTGTGCGACGTTGTGCGCTCGCTCAGTCCGACGCGCCGGCCAGCTTCAGCCCACCCCGGATCTCCTCGATCAGCTCCGCAGGGGTCGGCCGGCGAGCGGCGCCGAACAGGTTGAGCAGGTTCGGGCGCTGGATGAACTCGTGGACGCACTGCTCGCCTCGGTAGGCGAACATGGCCGGCTGGAGGAAGCCGTCCTTGTACCGGGTCGCGGCCGGGTGGACGCGCATGATGTGGACCTGGTAGCGGTCGGCGATCGCGTGGTCCTCATCGGAGAGCAGGCGAAACGGGATGCCGAGCTTGAGCGCGAATTCTGCGTTGACGCGCGGCGGATCCGCCGAGATGAGGAGCATCTCGATCCCGAGCTCGGCCAGCTGCGGCTGAAGCTCGACGGCGCTCTTGACCCAAGAGCGACAGAAGGGTCACCAGCTGCCGCGGTAGAAGACCAGGCAGGTGGTGACGCGGGCGCGGAGCTGCGCATCGAACACGAAGGGCTGGTCGTCCTGGTCCTGCAGCGTGAAGTCGATCGGCTCCTGCATCGCGTCAGTCTAGGATGAGCGCGACCTGGATGTTGCCCTGGGTCGCATAGGAGTACGGGCAGATCTGGTTGGCGGCCTGCACGAGCGCCTCGGCCTGGTCGCGCGCCAGATCCGGGATCTGGATGTGCAGCTCGACCGCGAGCGACCACTGGCCGCCCTCGGTCTTGCCGAGCGACACGTGGGCGGTGATCGACACGGGGCCGATCTCGAGCTTCTGGCGGCGCGCGATGGCCATGACCGCGCTGCCGAAGCAGGAGGCATAGCCGGCCGCGAACAGCTGCTCCGGGTTGGTCTGCTTCGGCCCGCCCGACGCGTCCGGCAGGCCGACCTCGACGTCGAGGCGGCCGTCGTCGCTCCGGGCCACGCCCTTGCGGCCCCCGGAGACGGTGACGATCCCGGTGTAGACCGGCGTGATCGGGAGAGCGGGCATGGGCGCAATCCTACGCTCGCGGATGAAGCACGTCGCTTCGTCGCCGGCCCGCTTGTGTGAGATCCGGACGTACGCGATCCTGGTCGAAGCTGGATGGCGAAACCCGCTCACGATCTCGGAGGCTCACTCACCGCTCGCATCGAGCCGCGCGACGGCGGGACGTGGGTCGCGCTCTCCGGCAACGTCACGGAGCTCGCGGACTTCGCGCCCTTGCTGCAGCTGCGCGCCCCGCTCCGCCTCGATCTCGGCGCGGTCGACCGCATCAACTCCCTCGGTGTGCGCGGGTGGGTCAACTTCGTGCGCGATTGCGAGGCCGCGGGCCTCGAGCTGGCCTTCGAGCGCTGCTCGCCCGTGATGGTCCAGCAGATCAGCATGATCTCGAAGTTCATGGGCTCGCGTTCGCAGGTGACGTCGCTGGTCGTGCCGTATCTGTGCCCGAGCTGCAACGCCGAGGATGTCCAGGTCGTCGCGGTCTCGCGCGGCACGCGGCTCGCCATCCAGCCCACGATCCCGTGTCCAAAGTGCCGGACGCCGATGCAGCTCGACGAGCTCGAGGAGATGTACGAGAACCTGTTCGAGAAGCTGTGAGCTCGCAGCTCGGATAGCTCAGCGCGTCTGGACGGCGAGGCCGTTCGGCGGCGACAGCGCCGGATCGAGGCGATCCCACGCCAGGTACGGCGTGCCGTCGTGTGCGGTCGTCGCGCCGATCGAGAAGCCGTCGAGCAAGGGGCCGACGCCGATGCCGCTGGTCGTCCACGTCGCGCCCGACTTCGCCGCGACGAAGACGTCGGCGGTCATGCCGTCCTGATACGCGATCTGGGGCGTCCCGTTCGAGAGGAAGATCGCGGTCGCCGCGCCGACCGAGTGCGTGCGATCGCCGGGGCGCTGACCGTCGTCGACGAGCTCGGGCACACCGGGCGCCCCGTTCCACGTCGTGTACATCAGCTGGTCGCCGATCGCGTCCTGATACGCGACGTGCACGGTGCCCGCACCGTCGACGAGCGCGCTCGCCCACAGTCCGCGATCTCCGTTCGCTCCACCGTCGAGGTCGGTCTCGGTGAACGTGTTCGAGTCCGCGCCGCTCTCGACGGCGATCTTGAGGTTGCGCGCGTTGCGATCGTAGTACACCGCGGCGAGCCGGCCGTCCGGCAGCACGAGGAGCCGCACGAACAGGCCGGTGCCGGTCGCGATGTCGCTCACCGTCGGCTCGCCGAACGCGGCGGTACATGCTCCACCAACGCACGCCTCGTCGTCGGCGCACGTGCCGGTGCAGTCGGCGGTGGTCGCCGTGCACGTCTGACCCTGCATTCCCACGATGCAGGCCTCGCCGGCGCCGCAGAACCCGCCGCACGTGCCGATCCCCGATGCGACGAGGACCGACGTCCAGGTGGTCGCGGTCGGCTTGGCATTGCTCGAGCGCGCGAGGCGCAGCTCGGTCACGCGGTGACCCGCGCCGTCATCGTTGCCGAGCGCGATGTACGCGATCGCCGGCTTGCCTTGCGCGTCGATCGCGAGCGACGTGTAGCGCCCGACCTCCTGGCCGGTCCCGCCGTCGACGACATGGCTCGTCCAGCTGTTCTGCTTGAGCTCGAACGCGAACTTGAGCGTGCCGGCCTCGCGGTCCTGATACGAGATCATCGCGAGGTCCTTCGTCATCGCGACCGAGGTCCACGCCCCGACATCGGGCCCGGGCTCCTCGACGCCATCGCGGTACGACGAGGGATCGTGGGTCGGCGTGACGTCTCCTGGAATCCCGTCGACCGCGGTCAGCAGGATGTTGCTCGGATCGGTCACGTCGGCCGCGACGAGATCGCCGAGCCCCTGATCGTAGGTCGCCACGACGACGCGCTTGGAGTCGCCGGCGATGCTCGTCCAGCGGCCGAGGCCACCGTGGGCGACGTCGCCCGGCAGGCACTCGACCGAGCCGCATGGATCCGAGCCGCAGCTGCAGCCCGGCAGACACGCGAGCGCCGCGAACCACACCACCGCGCCCAGCTTCTTCATCCGGCGCCGGAGGCGGCGCATCGGCAGCACCATCATCAGCAGCAGCAACGCGAACGGCGCCGCGGCGGCCGGGCTCCCCGACGAGTCGCAATTGCAGCCGCCCTCGCCCGGCTGGCCGTGGAAGTTACGGACCGGCGAGCGGCGCAACGTGCCCGCGCCGAGCTCGACGTCGAGCGTGACCGGCGTCGTATCGATCGTCTCGGGCTTGCCGATCTGGCGCGCGCGCACTTCGATCTTGTGCGTGCCGGGTAGCCACAGCCCCACCGACCGCAAGGTCGGCGTCTGGTTCGTGGACCACGCGGTCCACGAGCCCTGGTCGAGGCGCGTCGAAAACTCGAGGTTCGTCGCGTTGCCACCGAGCGAGAGCCCGATGCTCGGACCCCGTGCGCGCTTCCACTGCTTCGGATCCTTCGCCACGTCCGCGGGCGGCTGGTAGATGTCGCCGAGCGACACGTGCGTGTCGACCGGGCGCGCCATCACGATCGGGACGAGGTTCGCGAAGATCGCGAGGAACGACACGTTGTCGACCGCGGTGACGTCGGTGACGCTCAGCTGCAGGCTGCCGATCGCAGGCAGCGCGATCGGTGACAGCCCGCTCGAGAGCTGCGGCAGCGCGATGTTCAAGATGGCCGGGAACAGCGCCGCGAGCTCGTCGGGCGACTCGGTGAGCGCCTCGGAGTTCTTCACCGACAGGTTCGTGAACGCGTCGTCGGGGTTGCCGATCACCGGCTGGAGCTCGCCCATCGCCGTGGTCTGCAGGCCGATCGGGAAGTGGACGTCGGACACGACGGTGAACACGCGGACGTACTGGTCATCGATCGACGCGAAGAAGTCGATCTCCATCGCGCTGAACGTGATGTCGATGAGCGGCTCGGTCAGCGTCGTGTTGCCCATGCCATCGTCGGTGAAGACGTTGCGGCCGAGCACCATCGTCGGCGGGCTCTGCGGGCGCAGGCCGACCGCCATCGGCGAGTTGCCGGCGACGAGCTTGCCGAGCGAGCGCGACAGCAACGAGAACGTGTCGGTCGAGAGCTGCGCGAACGTCGAGCCACCGATCGTCAGGCACAAGAAGCCTCCGTCGTAGCCGGCGAACGCGAACTGCGCGAGCTGTGACTTGTGGATGCCGATGCCGACGTCGAACGGCTGGTTGTTGTCGGGGCGGACGTTGCCCTGGAAGAACGTCGACACCGGGATCGTGGTGTTGCCCGGGTCGGTGGCCGGCGGGCCGCAGCGATCGCGCGCCGTGCCGCCGGGCTGCATGCCGCCGAGCATGCCGAGCGCGAGGCCATTCTGGTTCGAGGTCGCGTAGCCGCCGAGCACCTCGTAGAGGTCGAGCGCCCCGGTCGTGCCCGGGGAGATCGCGCCGAACACCGAGCTGCCGCGCATCCGGCCCGCGAGCCCGAGCTCCTGCAGACACTCGGTGCCCTTCATGCAGACGTTGTCGGTGCACGCGGTCGCGAACGAGCCGCACTCCGCGACGTCGCCCGACTCGCACGCCTTGCACATCTGATCCTGGACCGTGCCCTTGATCTGGTCGGCGAACGTGTTCTTGAGCGTGTCGATGAAGAAGCCGATCCCGACGCTGCCGAGGATGCACAGGAACCCGCCGTTGAGCGTGATGTCGGCGTCCTCGAGGCGGTTGATCGTCAGGTCTCCGACCACGATGCGAGTCGTGCCGGCCGTCGCGTCCTGCTGGAGCGTGAGCGGCATGATGAGCTCGATGTCCTGCTCGCTGCCCGGCTGGGTGTCGATCTTCACGCCGCAAGTCGTGCCGAGGAGGTTGATCGGGAGATCCATCGCGGTCTTGAGCCGCGCGCGCAGCGTCACGACCATGCGGTTCTGACCCTGCTGCGGGGTGAGCACGAGGCGCGCGTCGTCGCCCGGTAGCTTCTTCAGATCGATGTTGAGCGGACCGCAGTTCGCGATCGGCTGACCGCCGCTACAGCAGATCTCCGGGGTGCCGCCGCAGCTTCCCGGGACCGGGAACGACAGCCCACCGCCGCCGAGCAAGCCGCCGACGAGCGCCTCGGGATCCGCCGAGATCGACGCGAGGCCGGACTGCGTGACGCGCAGCTGAGTCGCGTTGGGATTGCGCTTGGCCGCGGGGAAGCCGCCTGGAATCGGTTCGAAGGTCGTGCAGCCGCCGCAGCCACCACCGCAACCTGATGCGGCGAGCGCGACCGCCGCGATGACGACGATCCAGTTGATTCTACGGTTCATCGGCTGCCCCCCATGGCTCATGGAGGGCATGTCACTCGACGTGGCAGTCCGGGTCAAGCCTCGAATCGAGGGCCCCTGCAGCGTGTGGCTCCTGCCCCCCACCCATCACTGCCTGGAGCGCGTGATCCGGTCGCGCAGCTTCCTCGCCGCGGCGCGCAGGTTCGGATCGCGCCCCGACGCGATGATCGAGCGATCGCGGCCGCGGTGCCGGTCGTCCAGCTCGGGCGCGAGGAGGATGAGGAAGCCGTCGCGCAAAAGCTCGCGCTCGGGCTGTCGGCGATCCCGCGCACGCTCGCGGCCGCGGCGATCTATGGCTACGTGGAGGCCGAGCAGTGCCCGGTGACCCCGACGACGATCAGGTGACCGGCTATGGCGCCGCGAGCGGCTCGACCTTCGCGAGCTGGCGCTCGAGGACGTCGGGATCGCTCGTCGGTTGCTCGCAATACGTGCCGACGCAGACGTAGGCGGTGGGCTTGCCGCCACGCGCGACCTTGCCCTCGACGAGCGGGCTCGACGCCGCGAGCGCGCGCTGCGAGTCGCCCTCGACCACGCGGAGCAAGACGCGGTTGGGGACGAACACCTTGCGAACCCGCGCGAGCAAGTCCGTGGGCTCCACCCCGTTCGGCGACACGATCACGACCTGCTTGGGTTGATCGAGATGGAAGTCGAGCGCGACGAGCATCGCGGGCAGCGCGGACGGCGTGCGCGCGAGGGTGCTCCCGAACGCGCGGAACGTGCCCTCCGCTCGCAGGCGGTAGCGATCATCGGAGGTCACCTGGTAGAGCCGCAGCAGGTTCGACGCGGCGATCGAGTTCCCGGCCGGCAGTGCGTCGTCGTGATCGGGCTTCTCCCGCGTCATCAGCTTCTCGTGGTGGTTCGCGGTGAAGAAATATCCGCCCCCGGTCGCGTCGCTGAACGCCGCATCGAGCTCGTGCTGGAGCGCGATCGCTTCACGGAGCCATCGAAGATCGGGATCGGCCTCGTGGAGATCGAGCAGCCCGGCCTCGAGGAACGCGTAGTCGTCGAGGAACGCGTCGCCCGGGGCGCTGGCTTCGTGCCGCAGCCGGCCCTTGCCGCGCGCGCGCGCCAGCAGATCCGACGCCGCGGTCCGGGCGGCATCGCGATAGCGCGGCTCGTCGAGGACGAGCGCGGCACGCGCCATCGCCGAGATCATGAGGCCGTTCCACCCCACGAGGATCTTGCGATCGGTGAGCGGTGGGATCCGCTTCGACCGTGCAGCGAGCAGGCGCGGGCGTGCCTCGGCGACCGCGGATCGAACGGCCTCCGGTTCCTGCCCGAGACGAGCCGCCACGTCGACGAGCGCGAGCGGCCGCCACAGGACGTTCTTGCCACCCTCGAAGCTCCCGCCGACCGTCACGTCGAAGTACTCGCGCACGATCCGCCCGCGCTCCGCACCCACGACCTGATCGATCTCCCTGGCGCTCCACACGAAGTACGTGCCTTCAACTCCTTCGCTGTCGGCGTCGGTCGCCGAGTAGAAGCCACCCTCCGGCGAAGTCATCTCGCGGAGGATGTAGTCGAGCGTCTCGCGCGCCACCTGCGCGAAGTCTTCGCGCCGCGTCACCTGGTACGCCCCGAGATAGATCAGGACGAGCTGCGCGTTGTCGTACAGCATCTTCTCGAAGTGAGGGATTCGCCACTTCGCGTCGACCGTGTAGCGATGGAAGCCGCCTCCGATCTGGTCGTAGATTCCGCCCGACGCCATGCGCTCGAGCGTGCGCGTGACCAGCTCCAGCGATCCGGCGTCACCGGTTCGGCGGTGGTGACGGAGCAGCAACTCGAGCGCGGCCGGCCGAGGAAACTTCGGCGCGGCCCCGAAGCCGCCCCACCCGCGGTCGAACGACGCGGCGAGCTCGGCCACCGCCGTGCGGATCGCTTCGAGCCCCGGCAGCGCACCGCCGGCCGGCACCGCCATGCGCTCGAGCTCGGCGACCAGGCGCGTCGCGTGCTGCATCAGCTGGCCCGGATCCGCGCGGTAGGCCGTGCGCAGCCGCTCGAGGATGGTCAAGAGGCCCACGCCTCCGCCGCGGATTCCATCGCGCGGCGGAAAGTACGTCCCGCCGAAGAACGGCCGGCGGTCGGGCAACAGGAACACGGTCATCGGCCACCCGCCGCTTCCCGTCATCCGCTGCACGGCCGCCATGTAGATGCTGTCGAGGTCCGGGCGCTCCTCGCGGTCGACCTTGATGGGTACGAAGAATCGATTGAGGATCCCCGCGATCTCCTCGTCCTCGAACGACTCCTCTTCCATCACGTGGCACCAGTGACAGGTCGAGTACCCGATGCTGAGGAAGATCGGCTTGTTCTGGAGCCTGGCCTTCTCGAACGCGGCTTCGCCCCACGCGTACCAATCCACGGGGTTGTGCGCGTGCATCACCAGATAGGGGCTCGTCTCCAGGATCAGCCGGTTCGTGAACTTCGCGGTGCCGTCCGGCTCGAGGTGTCGCGTGCGCGGCTGGTAGCTCGGCCCGCGACGAGCCACCGCGTCGGCGATCTGCTGCCTCAGCTCGCTGTCGAACGGCTCGGCGCCCGGCGCACCCGACGGCGCACGATCACGGCACTCGCACGTCGTGCATGACACGGCCGTGGCCGCGAGCAGGACGAGCGTACGACCCCGCACGATCCGGACCGTACACGATGGCTCTGCCGGTACAACCTGGCTCGCCCGCACACCACGGTTGTCCGAAACGACCGCAGCCCCACAGTGGCTGCTGCGGGGCTGGTTCCGTCGAGACGATCGTTACTGGCAGACGAACGTGCCCATGTCGTCCGGCTTGCACATGGTGCCGGTGATGCACGACGGGGCGTCCGGGTCGCAAGCGGTGCGGCACTCGGAGACGCCCTCGAGGATGCTGCACGTCTCGGGGGCGGTGCAGTTGAGCGCGCACATCGGGGGCTGCGTCGAGAAGTCCTTCGGGGTGCAGAGCGGGTGCTGGCGCATCACGAACGCCTGGTCCGACGTGAGAGCGAGCCGATTGGCGCCGCCGCCGGCTGTCATGATGTTCTTCTCGAACGCGGTCGAGCAGCTCGAACCGGTGCACTCGGCCGTATCGGGGAGAGGATCGTGCTGGGCGCCGTTCGCTTCGCTCGTGTGATAGAGGCCGAGGTAGTGACCCACTTCGTGGGCGATGGTGCTGGAGAGGCCGTCGACGTCGAGGAAGCCCTGGCCGTCGGTATACGCGTCGGTCGACACGAGGACCGCCGCGTTGGAGCGATCCGCATCGAACGGACCCGGCAAGCCCATCGCATAACCTGCGGGCTCGGAGCCGCCGATCGACCGGACGACGATGACGTGCACGCTGTCGCTCCGGGCGCTACCGGAATTGCGTGCCTGTGCGAGGACGTTATCGACGTCCTTCGTCACGCTCTCGGCCTTGTCGGCCTCGAAGTTCGGGCGAGGCAGCGTGATCTGCGTGATCTGGTAGTCCAGGACGCGGAGCCCCATCGGGGCGTACAGGTTGTTGACCCAGACCACCGCGCGGTCGAGCGCGATCTCGAAGTCGGCGGCGTCGATCGCCTGCTTGTCGATCAAGAAGTCGAGGTGGATCCCACAGGTGTCGAAGTCCTGCTTCTGCTTCGTGTAGAGCCGGATCTCGACGTCTTCGTCGACCCTGCCACCACCCGGGGTCTCGCCGCGAAGCAGGATGCGATACTCGCCACCCTCCATCTCGAGGGTCGGGGTGTTCGGATACAGCCAATCCACGAGGCCGGGGACCTCGCGAGCAAACCGCGTCATGTACTTGGCTCCCTCGATGAGGTCACCCTTGGGGGTCTCGAACTTCGTCAGGTAGTAGAGCCCCTTGTCGCCACGCACCTCCATGAGGACGGACTGCAGGCCGTCGGGAGCGTTGAGCACGAGCTCGTTGGAGAGGCCGTTCTCGATCCGGGCGTGGAAGACGTGAACGGCGAGATCGTCACGACCATCGACGGTCAGGACCTCGGCACCTTCAGGAGTCATGCACCCCGTAACGAAAAACATCGTGGCTAGCAGATGGCTGGTCCGCATGGTCGTGTTCCCCTCTCGGTCTCCGTGTAGAGCAAGTGGAATGCCGTGCCCGAGAGGTTCCCTCATCCCCAGAAACCATAGGAATTTCAAGCGTTCGCCATCGGGGATGGGGACTCGGCACTCCGATGGATCCGGTCGCCTGGCAGAACCGTTAGCCATGGGGGAACAGTCGACAGCGGACGCACGAATCGCCGGACACCCTTTCCGGGCACCGGCGTTCGACTCGATGAGGTTGGTTCGGTTCAGGGAGGGGGGTCGCAGCAGAACGCGCCGTTACCGCATGCATCGATCTGGCAGCTCTTGCCCGCCGCGCAGCTGACCTCGGTCACCGTGCCGTTGCTGCACCAGCGGGGCTTGCCCTCGGCCGTGCACACGCCGCGGATGCCGATCGTGTCGCACTCGCTGACCGGAGCCGCCGGCGGGGCGCAGCAGTACGCGCCGTCCGCGCATGCATCGATCTGGCAGGTGTCCGTACCGGTGCAGGGCTTCTCGACGAGGGTGTCGCCGTCGCACCAGCGAGCGGTGTTGTCGCCGGCGCCGCCGCACTCGCCGAAGAAGCCGAGTGCCGGGCACTCGTTGGACGGTGGCGGAGGCGGGGGAGCCGCGTCGCTGGGGCAGCAGAACGCGCCTTGGGCGCAGCCTGGGCCCGTCGCGCTGTCCTTGCAGGTGTTGCGGTTCGGCTCGTTCGAGCAGTCCCACGTGATCGTCTGGCTGGTCTCGGGGTCGCACCAGATCGCGGTGTTGCCGCCGGTACCGCCGCAGGAGCCATCGAACGTCACGCCGGTATCGCAGCTCGAGGGGCCGCCGCCGCTGTTCGGGGTGACCGTCTCGCACACGGCGCCGCGCGCCGCGTCCATCAAACAGGCCTTGCCGAGCGCCTTGCAGTCCTTGCGGCGGAGCTCGCCATTGCCATCGGCGACCGGGATGTCGCAGTAGACGGCGACGCCGTCCTGGCACTGGCCATTCTCGGGGATGCCATCGCAGCCCGGGGCAGTGCTGCTGCCGTCCTTCGGCGAGGGGGGCTGCTTGATCTTGGGTGGCGGGTCGTCGTTATGACCGTCGTCGTTGACCGGCGCCTGGCCAGCACACCCAACGGAAATCAGGATGGCGATGATTCCGATGACCCGCTTCATGTTGGGGGGAGGAGCAAGCGGAATGCCGAGCCCGAGAAGCCAGATCGGCAGCGGAAACTCTATAGATTTCAATGCCTCAGGATTCTGGCGGGGTCTAGACTCACCGATGGATCCGGTCGCCTGGCAGAAGCGCTAGCCATGGGAGTCGAGCTAGGGACACTGGACATCGGTGAAGATCGGCGCGGTCGGATGCTGTGACGCGGCACGACATGCCCTGCGGTCTCGCTCCGTCGATAGCGCGGCGCGCACCGGGCCCGCCTGGTAGCTGGTCAGGTGGGCCTCGATCGCGTCGCCGAGCTGAACGAGCGTCGTCTGGAACCCGGTCCAGGAACCGGCGTCGAGCGCGGCGATCGCCGTCGGGTTTGAGGCATCGGGGAGGTGGAGCAACTCGCCCGCGCCGGACCGCAGCGAGACTCGCTCGGCTCCGACGCTGACGGTCATGATCTCGTCGTAGACGAGCGGAATGAGGTCCTCCGTGGTGACGGCACCGCACGCGGCGAGCTCGCCCGCGAGCACACCTGCCGCGATCCGTTCGGTCGCGGTGCGGAACAGACCGCAGCGGAAATCGCTCTGCACGGGATGTCTCCAGTCGAGCGCCCGGACGCGGAGGGCATCGAGCGGCGCGAGCACGCCACGGGACACCAGCCCGAGCTCGGCCTGCACCGTCGACTCGCCGCGTACGGCAATCAGCGTGACCGGCGCCTCGCCGGCCACCGGCAGCGGGAGGTGGATGCGCGTGTCTCGAATCCAGCTCCAGTCACCGTCGACGGCGGCGGACCGGAACAAGCTCCGGATCGCGTCATCCACCAGCGCGTGGCTGCGCAGCTCGCCGCTCTGGTGGACCTCCGAGACGTAGTTCACCGACTCATCGCAGTAGAGCGGACGCAGGAGCTCGAGCGCGAGCGCGACGTCGGGGGCCGACGAGCGTTGCTTGAGTCGTGCCCCGGTGACCCGCGCGATGCCGGTGCGGACGATCGGCTCGAAGCTCGCGGCCGAGGCGAGCAAGCCCTCACGGGTCACGTCGCGGTAGGTCTCGTCGGCGGCGAGGCGCGGATCGAGGAGCTCGTCGAACAGCTGCGACGAGAACCCCGGCGCGGCGTTCCAGCCAGACCACGGGCTCGTCATCTCGTTCATGACGGGCATCCAGACGCCGAGCTTCTCCGGTCCGGCGTGACAGCCGAGGCAGAAGTCGGGTGCCACGTTGACCGCCAGCTCGTCGCCTTCGGTCGGGGCCGTGGCGTAGCGGCGATACAGGCCCGCCGCGGAATCCCAGGAGGCGAGGTGCACGGTCTTCGGGTCCACACCGTCGTCGGTGGCGACCATCGCGACGAAGAACTGGCTCGCCGCGGCAGCGTCGTCGGAGCACCGGGTGAGGATCGGCTTGGGGAGAAAGTCCTGGTTGGACAGGACCACGAAGCTGCGTTCGGTCGTCGCATCGCAGCCGAGCGAAGTCCCGACCGCATCGATGATGTCGCGGTAGTTGCCCGAGAGTGTGCCCCGGTCGGTCGCGGTCGTGCGCAGGTACTGCGCTACCGGATCGGTGTAGCCGTCGAGCGCGGCGAGCAGCTCGTCTCGGCTACCGGCGCTGTTGCAGCGACCCTCGCTGCAGTCGGGCGTCGCGGCGTCCTCTTGCTCCATGGCGCAGCCAAGCAGGCCGAGCATCAACAAGGTGAGGGAGGTGGTCCGCATCGTCGGGTCGCGGGTTGGAGGAGGTCTTTAAGACGGTCACCTCGGAGCGGGAGGTGGCCATCTTGAAGACCGTCACCTCGAGGGAGGTGACGCTCTCGGTCCCTAGGGAGCGACGAACTCGTTGACGAGGTTGCAGGTCGTCGGGTGCAGGCGGGCGTTCGCGTTGACCGTCTGGTTGTCGCTCGGCATCGTCGGCTCGAACTCGAACACCGGCCGCTCGCGTGCCTTGTCGCGGTTGAGCGACGTGATGGCGAGGGCGTTCTGCAGGAACGGGCGCGAGCCGAGGCTCGTGCAGGCGGCGGTGAAGGCATCGACCGCGGCGGTGTGGGTCGCCGCGTCGCTCGTGTTGTTCAGGTTCGCGAGCAGGGTCGCGGCCGGGCTTCCAGCGGCCGGGGTCTCGGCCTCGAGGCTCGTGATGAAGGCCGCGCGGATCTTGGAGGCCGTGAGGTCCTCGCCGGCGAGCTTGGGAGCGAAGGTCAGGAGGCCGCAGCGGTCATCGGAGAACACCGGGCGGGTGAAGTCGACCATCATGACATCCTTGATGAAGTCGTCGTCGATGATGCCGGCGGCCTTGAGCTGCGAGACGTAGTCGTTGTCGGCGTGCGAGCGCTCGATGAAGACGTAGTCGAAGATGGTGTCGATCGCGCCGGTGACGCCGCCGACCTTCTGGCCGTTGCTCTTGATGAGGGCGTCGTAGTCCGCGAACGTGACGCTGATCGAGCCAAAGCCCTTGAGTTGCGGATCGAGCAGCGAGTCGAACGGGATCCTGGAGAGCTCGGAGCCACCAGGACCACCCTTGACGGGGCTCTCGAAGTCCGCGCCGTTGTCGAGGTTGACCTCGACGGTGCAGAACAGCGGCTTCAGCAGCGCGCCGACGTCCACCTGGCCGGTCCCCGACTTGAGGAAGTCGAGGCGGGTCTTGTTCCACTTCGCGTTGCCCTGCTTCACGACGCCCTCGAACTCGGCGCCGGTGTTCTTCGAACCCATCAGGGCCTTGTTGGCCGTGACGAGCTCCTGCGCGCCCGGCGTGTTCACGTGGCCTTCCCAGTGGAGCCACGGGGTGTCGAGCTCCTTCATGATCAAGCCGCCACCGGTGTGGCAACCCGCGCAGCGGCGGTCGTCGCCGGTGCCGGTACCCTTGAGCATGTCCTTGGAGTTACCGAAGAAGTTCAGGGTCCTACCGTCGGTCTCGTAGTAGTTGAAGACGCCGGCGGTGTCGTCGAACGCGATGATCTCGACTCCGGCGGGGAGCGAGGTCGCACCGGCGCGGAGGCCGAACAGCGAGAACAGGACGCTGTCGGTGTCACGCGAGCCGCACGTACGGGTGGTCACGGCGCGGTAGCTGGTGGCGGTGCCGGTGGCCTGCGCGGTCTCGGAGATGAGGCGAGTCGAGAGGCCATCCTCGTCATTCGGGCAGCCCTCTTTGTCGTTCTCCTTGAGCTTGGCCATGATGTCCTGGAAGGACGTCGGACACGTCGTTCCAGCGCGGAACACGAACTTGGCGACGGGGTCGTTGTTTCGACCCGCGACCTTCTGGTGGTCGGCGCCGCTCTTGTCGACGATGATGCCGTCGCACGGCGAAGCTGGGACCTCGGAGTCCGGCACGTCGTCGCAACGACCGTTGTCGCAGTCGGCAGTGCCCTCGTCGGGGGCAGCGCAGCCGAAGAGGGACGGCAGCACCAGACTGGCGGCGAGGATCAGGATTCGGTTGTTCTGCGACATGGCACGTGCTCCGGGATGGCTTCGGGTTTGGCTGCTCGACCATCGAGCAAGCGTTGGACCACTCGACAGCACCGTCTAAGGCTGGTGATTACACCGGCTTGGGACAGCGGGCCCGGCTTCTGGCAATTCCATTTGCCGGCCGCACCGCGTTGAAGTGGCGTGTCCAGGAGTCATGAGAGTGAAGGCTACTGACTCGAGACCCCACCACTTCGGCGGTTTTTTACACACCGCGCCAGAGCGTGCACGCTCCGAGGATGTCGCGTTCGGTCGCGATGGCGCGAACGGTAGGATCGCGCTGGACTCCGCTTTCGGAGGGAATCGGCTTACTTTGCCGGTCTGGTGCGGAACGTCGTGCAGGCCTCGCGGTCGTGGTTCGAGCTCCAGGCGATCTGCCTCCTCGCGCTCGTCGCCTGCACGACGACCCCGACAACGTCGCGCGTGGACGAGGCACGAGTCGGAGCACCTTCGCCCTCGCCCTCGCCCACGGGATGGATCGTCCACCAGGCCTCGCCGTCGAATCCGAACGCCGCCTACCGGTGGATGCACATCATGCAAGAGGCCAGCGGTCGATCGGTGGATCGGATCGGCGCGCGCCCCACGATCATCTCGCGCGAGATGCACCTCGGCGTGACCGCGATGTACGATGCCTGGGCTGCCTACGATGACAAGGCCGTCGGCACGCGGCTCGGTGGCCGACTGCGCCGGCCGCTCGCCGAGCGCACGCAGGCGAACAAGGAGACGGCGATCGCGTACGCGATGTACCGCGCGCTCGTCTACTCCTATCCCGAGGATGCGAAGTGGCTCGCGGCGCAGATGCGCGCGGAGGGCCACGACGCGAACGACACTCGCACCGACGCCACGACGCCGCAGGGTGTCGGCAACACCGCTGCAAACGCGCTGATCGAATACCGCCGGCACGACGGCGCGAACCAGCACGGCGACGAGGCTGGCTCGAACCGAGAGCCGTACTCCGACTACACGTTCTACGTTCCGCGGAACCCGATCGATCGGATCGTCGACCCCGATCACTGGCAACAGATCCCGTTCGTCGACGCGAACCGCAAGACGATCTGGCCGAGCTTCCTCACGCCCCACTGGTACCGGGTGAAGCCGTTCGCGCTCGAGCGCAGCGATCAGTTTCGTCCCGGCCCGCCGCCCATGATCGGATCGCGCGAGCTCAAGCAGGACGTGGACGAGCTCGTGGCGGCCAACGGCAACCTGAGCCTCGAGCAGAAGGCGATCGTCGAGTTCATGCGCGACGGCCCGCGTTCGACCGGGCAGTCAGGTCACTGGCTGCGGTTCGCCGCCGATGTCTCGCGGCGGGACAAGCACACGCTCGATCAGGACGTGAAGCTGTTCTTCGCGATCGGCAACATCGTGTTCGACACGTTCATCTCGAGCTGGGAGACAAAACGCTACTACGACAGCTCGCGTCCGTGGTCGCTGGTCCGCCATTACTACAAGGGCCAGAAGCTCGTCGGCTACCTCGGGCCGTGCAAGGGCGTCGGCACGATCCCCGCCGAGCAATGGCACCCGTACTCGCCCGACAGCTTCGTCACGCCGCCGTTTCCCGGATACACGTCCGGTCACGCGATGGCGAGCGGCGCGGCGTCGCGGATGCTGGAGCTGATCACCGGGAGCGATCGACTCGAGACCATCGTCATCCGCAAGGCCGGCGAGCTCACCGAGCCCGGCTGCAGCGTGTCGCAGATGCAGGCGCGCGAAGGAGCACCGGCGCCCACGCTCCGCGATGATCGCGAGGTCCGCCTGAAGCTTCCGACCTTCTCGTCCGCCGCCGAGCTGGCCGCGCGGTCCCGCATGCTGGGTGGCTATCACATCGCCACCGACAACAACGTCGGGCTGAAGGTGGGCCGCAAGATCGCCGAGTACAGCTGGCCCAAGTACAAGGCCTACTTCGACGGCACCGCGACGGTTCGCGACTGAACGCCGAACGGTCAGTTGGCGGCGGGTGCGCCTGGCGTCAGGATCCACGGGGTCGCCGAACAGGTCTCGGCGTACGGGCTGCTCGAGCTGGCGGGGTCGCACGTGACGTTGGACTTCGGGATCGGCACGTGGACGACGATGTTGTCGGCGTACTTGTCAGCGCAGTACGCCTTCACCTCGGCTGCGCCGGAGAGCAGATCCGATGCGGTGAGATCGCAGGACACCAGCGTCTGGCTGCCATCGCCGATGTCGACGTAGCGGCAGTTCGCGGGCAGCTCGCTCCGAGCCTCGCTTCCCGCGACGAATCCCGACCAGCCGCCGAGCGGAAAGCCGCGCCCTGCGAATGGCGAGATCAGCTCGCCGAGCGTCGCGTTGGTGCCGGTGACCGAGCAGCCACACTCGGCGAGCCGGGTCATACTGGTGCAGATGGTCGTGTCGGACTTGCGGAACTCGGTCTCGTTGAGCTCGGCGTTCCACAGACAGCCGCGAAAGAAGTCGTCGTGGCGTAGATCTCTGGGGTTCGAGGCTTCGCCACCTGTGGGGTTGGTGAAGCAGTCCTCGACCAGGAGCTGTCCCGCGTCCGCCGAGTTGACGTCGAACTTCATGCGGAACGTCGTCTCGTCGACGGGGATTCCTTCGATCGAGGGACATGCAGCCGGGACCGTCCCGTCGCACGCGGGAACCGGACCCGCGATATCGCTGTTCCAGGAGGTGAACATGCACTGCCCGACAACCTGCGTCCCGTCGGCCTCGAGTGCCGCGACCTGCGTCGCGGTCAGCGTCACCGCGGATGAAGTGGTGCCGTAGCTGCTGTCCTCGCCGAGGTTCCGGCCGAGCACGAGCGCTGCAGAAGCGGTGGGCAACGTGGCGATCGCGAAGTACTCGCAATACTCCTGACCGCGGTCATCGAGCGTGACGCCCTGGACGTCGGCACACGACCACCGGAGGAACGAATCATTGAACGCCAGCCGGTTCTCGTTGAATGCATCGCTACGGCGCCGCGTGCAGGAGACCTCGGCCGGATCATCCGGGAGATCGCACTTGGACGCGTCGACACCGCAGGTGTCGTCAGCTCCGGGTTCGGTGCTGCTACACGCCCCGAGGATCCCGATCGTGAGGATCGCGATGTGACGTGTGATCGGCATGACGGGCGAGTGTGCAGGAAGAAAGCCATCGGCGGGGCCGTGTGGCAGCAAACGATTGTAGTCGGAATCCAGTGATTTCACGTGGCATGTCCGGTGTCCGTCCGGTGGTTGGAGACGGCAGGCCCGGTGTCCGGCGGCAGGTCGGGTGTCCGGTCGGCTGTCCGGGTGGGCCAGACCGACCGCTCGCGTCATTTCACGCATGAAGGTGGCGGCTCGGGTGTCCGGGCGGAAGATCCGGTGTCCGGCTCGTGATGTCCGGCGGCCCTACCACAGCGCGAACCGATGTCTTGTGGCTTACACCGATCCAAAGAAGTGCCTGAATTCCGTGAGGATCGCCATCAGCACGATGATGCGGTGCGCTAGGCACAACGTGTGCTCGATGTCCGGCCCATGGACAGCCGGCATTCGATCCGAGTCGCTCACGTCGCCCAACTCGCGCTCGGGCTCGCGCTGGCCACGGGCTGCGCACCGGCGGAGGAGCCGGATCAGGTCTGCGAGACCGGCAAGTGCGACGGCCTTCCATTTCTCGACCAGCTCAAGGGTCGCGAAGATCCGATCGCCAAGTGGATGCGCTCCGTAGCCGAGGCCAAGGCGATCGATGCGGACGGCGTGTATCACGTGGACCGTGCGAACGAGATCGCGCCCACCAACGACCCTCTCTTCTACAGCAAGCTGCTCGGCGGCTTGATCTCGGTCCAGGGCTGCGGCCAGGGCTCGCTCATCAACTACGCGATCTCCGACGACCTGATCACCGGCGACCCCTCGGTCATCTACCCACGCCTCGTCTCGACGGTCTGTTCCGACAGCGAGCAAGTGGCGAACGCATTCGTGGCAACCCTCGGCGAGCCCGGTCCCGACGGAGACGTCGCCCTCGATGACCTCGAGATGTTCGCGTGGGACGCGACCCAGCAGAAGTACTTCTTCTACGCGACGAGCCCCCTCGGTGAAGGCGAGATCCAGCTCGAGGTCGAGCCCGCGCGTTGCACGAAGTGCCACCTCACGCCGCGCGACGTCGATCCGATCGGGATGCCCAAGCTCCCCATCATGAACGAGCTCACCAAGCCGTGGAGCCACTGGAATGCGGGCACCGGCGGTGTGTCCGAGAGCTTCTTCGTCCCCGACAGCCTACGTGGCAAGCCGCTGTGGGAACGCTATGGCGTTGCGAGCGTCGGCGCAGCCTCTCGACTCGAGAAGGTGATCCGCGATGCCAACGCGAACCGCGTCACCCCCGCGCGCAGCAAGCAGCTGTTCAAGCCCGCCAAGCTCGAAGAAGCGATGGGGCTGATCCGACCGCTATTCTGCGACGAGCAGGTCAACTACGTGAGCGAGCTCACCACCGGTGAGCTCGCGGTCGACGCGGTCGTCTCCGGCGGCATCAAGGGCGCGTTCCGCGCGGTCCAGTCGACCTGGCCGTTCGAATGGTTCAACAGCGACAACATCCAGCTACCCAGTGTCTCCGACGAGCAGCGCTTGTTCATGATGCCCGTCCGCGGCGTCGCCGAGGTCACCTTCGAAGCGCAGCTCTTCAGCGTCCTGTCGCCCACACACATCCTGGCCGTCCGGGCCCTCGACTGGAAGAAGCCGGCGTTCTCGCAGTTCCGTTGCGACCTGTGGCGGAATTCGTTGACCGCGTTTCAGGCCAGCGCGCCTCCCCTCACCGGTCGCAACCGCGACGCGGTCAAGGTCCTCTTCGAGGAGATCATGAAGCGTGGCGGCATGAGCACGCGTGGCCTGGCGAGCGGAAAGTTCGTCGCGCTGGACGTTGCGACCGACGCCTCGACCAACGCCCTGCGCGAGGCAGTCTCGGCGGGCAGCATCCCGACGACCTGCGGCGCGGCCGGCTTCTGTGAGGTCGACGCCAACGCCTTCGGTGGACTCATCGAGACCTACGTGAGCTCGCTGACGGAAGCCGGCGGACGTGCCGAGCTCGCGGCCGAGCGTGACCGTCGCGTGTGCAGCGTACACGACGAGGTCTCTCCGGCTGGAGCGCACGCGACCCACGGAACAGGTCCACGCATCTCCAACGACCCGAGCTTCCTCCGCATCCCCACCGGCTCCACGACGGGCGTCACGACCAACCCCAAGAACTGCCCCTAGTGGACGCTCTCCACTTTCACAACTTTCGCGATCCACGACCAAGCCCAGCTATGTGAGATCACGTGGGAAGCGTCAGGGACGCTCTCCACTTTCACAACTTCGGTGGGTCAGGGACGCTCCACTCTCGCGTTCACCTACACGCGAACAACGTCACGCCACGAAGCGTTCACCGTCGGCAACGACTCCACGCGCCGCCGCGAAACCGGTCTCGAGCCCGGTCTCGAGCCACCTGCACCCGTCACGGGCGCGGCGTCTTTACTGGAGCGAAAGTTGTGAAAGTGGAGAGCGTCCCCAGGCTGGGGTCGCGCCACCCACGGCTGATCAAGTATCCACGCGGCAGATCGGGTGTCCGGGTCCTGTTGTCCGCAGGCGGGAAAATGTGTGCAGTCAACGGTGCGCATCTTCGCCAAGTGCTCGTGATCTCGGGAAACGCGTTCCGCTGGATTGATGCGGTGCGTAAGGCACGGCCCGTGCTCATCAGTCGGAATCACAAGATCAGACGGACAGTACGACTTCCGCTCTGAACCCAGGCTTTCCAACCAGCGCTCACCCGCTCGCTCACCCGGAGAACGACGATGAAATCCGCCATCCCAGCCCTGCTCTCGATTCTGGTTGCTGCCTCGTGCAGCTCGACCGACCCCACCCGTGGTGACTGCGAGACCGGCAAGTGCGACACGCCGGGCGGAACCGTCGAAGAGCAGTGCACGAACAGCCGCGTCTCCGCGATGGACGAGCGCCGGCCGCACTTCACCGACAAGGGCGTGCGGTGGTCGTGTCGCGACGTCAACGGCGTCACCGCCGACAGCAACACGAGCGATGATCGCGGCCAGGAGTATTGCGAGTACTTCTCGATGCTGCACACCGATGGCATCCCGGCCGTGCTCATCAACGAGCAAGGTCCGGTCTTCTGCGACGCCTCGACCCCGTGCTCGGAAGGCACCTGCGATACGTCGATCTTCTCCTGTGTCACGGGCACGACCGTCGACACGTCGAAGCCCGCCGACATCCTCGGCAAGAACCTCGATAACCGCGACAAGGTCACGCCGCTCGACCCCGCACTATCCGCCGGCCAGCTCGAGTGGCTCTCGCAGAACCCGACGCAGAAGGTCGGCGAGTGCGTGTTCACGTCGTGGCACAAGGACATCGGCCGCGCGCCGACGAGCAGCGAGACGCTCGGTGGCTACCGGCTCGACGCGAAGGCGCCGACCGTCAGCGACCCGCTGTTCCGCATGTCCGTCCAGTTCAACTCCAACGGCGCCGCCAAGGCGCTCGTGCAGGACTGCCTGAGCCCCGGCAAGGCGAGCATCGAGGACGGCTTCATGCGTGGCTGCACGTTCTGCGGTGACGCCTCCTGCGTGCCGTGGCGCAAGTCGGATCCGTCGGTGTGTACGATGGCGATGCGGATCGCAGAGTGCGGCTGCTCCATCAACGTGAACGACGGCGCAGGCAGCAGTCGCAAGCTCGACCTCGCCAAGCCGGCCGACCTCGAGACCGCACGCGAGCTGTTCGTTCCCGAGTCCCGCCGTGGCTTCACGCTCGGCACCTGGGACGGCGTTGGTCAGCTGCCCACCGGTTGCCGCTTCGTGCGGACCGGCGATCCCCAGACCGTCACGGTCAACGGCAACACGGTCACCGACGCGAACGCCGACCAGACGATCGTCGCCTGTGACCTCAAGGGCAGCCACATCACCTCGGCCACGGCAAAGGACCCCAAGGAAGCTTGCCGCACCACCTACGGCGACGAGGTCGTCGTCCACGTCCGCGCGCCGCTGCCCGAGATGGCGACCCTCTCGTGCGACACGACCAAGCCGAACTGCGAAGGCGTCCCCTGGGACTTCGCCAACCTCTGACGCTGGTTGTTCGGAAGCTTTGGCGCCCACGATCCGAAAGGATCGTGGGCGTTTGTCATGGTGCCGGGGACGTTCGATTTGTTGCCTGGACCACATTGGATACTTGCCGGATACTTGCCGCGGAGCGTCCGCAGCCAGTAGCTGAAGTGCACGCCGAGGCACGACCAAGCCGAGTGCGAAGGCGTCTGGGGCTTCGCGAACCTCAAGCCCCGAGCTGACGTCGTCTTCGTTTGCACACCGGCTACTCGAGTGTCCAAGCGGAAGATCGGATGTCCAGGTCGGAATGTCCGGCAGCCAGTGCCTGAAGCCGAAACCGAGGGCTGGGAGCGAGTCGACGCGGTTCGACCACCCGCCATGTACTCGTGATCCATCAGGAGATCCGATCGTGCGCATGATGCGCTGCGATAGGCACAACCTGTGCTCATCCGATCACCCATGAAGCCAGCCATCACCGCAATCCTCTCGATGTTGGCTGCAGCTGCCTGCAGCTCGACCGAACCCACGCGCGGTGATTGCGACACCGGCAAGTGCGACACCCCCGGCGGTACGATCAAGCAGCAGTGCACGAACAGCCGTGTCTCCTCGATGGACGAGCGGCGGCCACACTTCACCTCGAAGGGCGTGCGGTGGTCCTGTCGCGACGTCAACGGCGTCACCGCCAACAACAACACGACGGACGATCGCGGTCAGGAGTACTGCGAGTACTTCTCGATGCTGCACACCGATGGCATCCCCGCGGTGCTCATCAACGAGCAGGGCCCGGTCTTCTGTGACGCGAGCACCCCGTGCGCCGAAGGAACCTGCGACACGTCGATCTTCTCGTGTGTCACGGCCACGACCGTCGACACGTCGAAGCCGGCGGACGTCCTGGGCAAGAACATCGACGAGCGCGACAAGGTGACCCCGCTCGACCCCGTGCTGTCGGCTGGCCAGATCGAGTGGCTCGCGCAGAACCCGGACCAGAAGGTCGGCGAGTGCGTGTTCACCTCGTGGCACAACGACATCGCCCGCGCACCGTCGAGCACCGAGACGCTCGGTGGCTATCGGCTCAACGCGAAGACGCCGACCGCGAGTACCCCGCTGTTCCGCATGATGGTCCAGTTCAACTCCAACGGCGCCGCCAAGCAGCTGGTGCAGGACTGCCTGAAGCCCGGCAAGAAGACCATCGAGGACGGCTTCATGCGCGGCTGCACCGCCTGCGGCGCGGCGGGCGGCGGCCAGGCCTGCATCCCGTGGCGCAAGTCGGATCCGTCGGTGTGCACGATGGCGATGCGCATCGCCGAGTGCGGTTGCACGATCAACATCAACGAGGGCACGGCGAAGTTCCGCAAGCTCGACCTGGCCAAGGAAGCGGACCTCGAGCTCGCGCGCGAGCTGTTCGTGCCCGAGTCGCGTCGCGGGTTCACGCTCGGCACGTGGGACGGCGTCGGTCAGCTGCCGACCGGATGCCGGTACGTCCGAACGGGTGATCCGCAGACCGTCACGGTCGGCAAGACCACGATCGCCGATGCCAACGCCGATCAGAACATCGTCGCCTGCGACCTCAAGGGCAGCCACATCACCTCCGCCACGGCGAAGGACCCCAAGGAAGCCTGCCGCTCCACCTACGGCGAGGAAGTCGTCGTCCACGTCCGCGCGCCGGAGCCCACCATGGCGACCCTGTCGTGCAACACGACCAAGCCGAGCTGCGAAGGCGTCCCCTGGGACTTCGCGAACCTCTGAACGTCCAGTTTATCTAGCAAAGCTTGCCGCCCAGGATCCTCGCCGGACCTGGGCGGTTTTTTGTGCTCTACGGTTGCTGGATGACGGTGCGTTTTCCCGTCGGCAGCGCGGCGTGCTTGCTCTGCGTGCCGTCGGGCCAGCGAATCACGACATCCACCGTCTTGGCGTCGCCGACGCCGGCGGTCACGAGCGCATCGGCCTGGCTCAGGTAGCCGCGACCACCGCTCACCTGGCGCAGGATCGTCTTCGCCCCGGCCGTGATGGTCACGGTCGCACCGAACGCGCGCGGGTTCTTCCCCTTGCCGGCGAGCCGCAGCTGCACGAAGCCGTTCTTCGAGCTCTGCGAGTTCACGAGCACGCGCGGCGGCTGGCGGAAGTTGTTCACCACGAGATCGACGTCGCCATCGAGATCGAAGTCGACCGCGGCGGCGCTGCGCGTGTTGCCCGGGAACGTCTCGTCCGAGGTCCCGGGGCCCAGGTACAGGAAGCCCTCGTGGTTCAGATAGAACTGGTTCTTCTGGTTGCCGGCGTATGAGCCGTTGATCCAGCCGTTCGTGATGTAGAGGTCATCGTCGCCGTCGTTCTCGTAGTCGAAGAACGCCGCGTCCCATCCCCACCCACGATCCTTGGGCTCGAACCGGAGGTTCTCCTCGGCGCGGTAGCCCGTCGGCGTGGAGACGTAGAGCTTGTTGCCCGAGAGGTACTGGAACGCGCGCGTGAGCTTCTCGTCGTAGTTGATGGTCATCTCGTCGCGCGGGAAGATCACCTTGATGTTCTTGGAGAACATGTCGATGTTCGTCACGTAGATGTCCCAGCGGCCGTCGCCGTTGAGATCCGCCACCTCGACGTTCATGCCGCTGCCGCGATCGCCGGTGCCCGTCGCTTCGGTGATGTCGGTGAACGTCCCGTCGCCGTTGTTCCGGTAGAAGGTATCCGGACCAAAGTCGTTCGCGAGGAAGAGGTCCAGATCGCCGTCGTTGTCGGCATCGAAGCTCCCGACCGCGAGGGTCCACCCGACGTCGTCGACGCCCGCCTGCTTCGCGACCTCGACGAAGCGTCCGTCGTCGTTGCGCCACAGCTGGTCCGGGCTCCCGTTGCGCCCGTCGAGCGAGGGCACGCTGCGCTCGGTGCCGGGGCTCATGTTGGCGGCGTGGCTGCCGTAGTAGCCCACGAAGATGTCCAGATCGCCGTCGCGGTCGTAGTCGAACACGTGCGCCACGTGCCCGCCGCGATGCGTGACGAGGCCAAGCTCTGCCGCCGCGTCGGTGAACTTGCCCTTGTCCTGGCGGAACAACGCGGATGGATGCTCGCTGCGCAGGACCAGGAGATCGAGGTCGCCATCGCCCTCGAGATCGAAGAACAGTGTGCCATGTCCGTCGCGTAGCTCGGTCGGAAGTCCCCACGCGGTGGTCGCGTCGACGAACTTCCCCGGCGCCTGTTTGCCCTGATTGAGGTACAGCCGGCCGAGCTCCTCGCCGGTGAGGTAGAGGTCCGGGTACTCGTCGCCGTTGAGGTCCCCGACGGCGATGCCGCCGCCCATGATCGTCTGGAGGTTGAAGTGCCCCTGCACCGACGAGAGGTCCGGTGCGACGTGCCCGTCGACCTTCTTCAGATCCTTCTGCGGCTCGACGTGCCCGTCGACCTTCTTCAGATCCTTCTGCGGCTCGACGTGCCCGTCGACCTTCTTCAGATCCTTCTGCGGCTCGACGTGCCCGTCGACCTTCCTCAGATCCTTCTGCGGCTCGACGTGCCCGTCGACCTTCTTCAGATCCTTCTGCGGCTCGACGTGACCAGGCACCTTCTCGAGGTCCTTGTCGGGTTCGACATGCCCGAGGACGGTGCTGAGGTCGGCATTGAACTTCTCGAACCGCGCCGGCAGGCCCGCGGTCTTCGAGACATCGCGGAACAGCGGCTGCTTGATGGAAGCGAGCACGACCTGCTTCTGCTGCTGCCTCTCCACGGTCCACGCGGCGGTGGGATTCTCGGCGGGCGGCACCATCACGTAGGCCTTGTTGCGCACCCGACCCACCACGTCGGCATCGATCACCTGCTTGCCCAGCTGCGCCGCGATCGCCTCCGAGCGACGGGTCCATAGCGTGATCATCATCGAGACGACCTCGCTCACGTACTCGGCCGCAAACGGATCCATCCCGAACGGCTTCTCCTTCCACACGGCCTGGAGCGCGATCCAGTGGATCGCGCTGTCACGCACGCCGTTCATCTCGTGATCGAGCAGCTTCACCTCGAACGGCTGGAGCTTCGCGTCCGTCACCGGGCCCGGGTTCGGCTCGAACCGCACCACGACATCTCCGTTCGCCGCGATCTGGTGCGGGAACAGCTGCATGACCACGTTCTGCGCCCACACCTCGTCGATGTAGGGCCGCCGCGGCAGCTTGGTCTTCGCGAAGCTGCCATCGGACAGATAGTTGTCGGCCTGCATGGGGTCGAACCCCGCCGCGACGAAGTGGACGAACGACTGCGCGTCACGAAGCATCACCTGGAGCCCGTCCTCGGTGAGCGGGATCCGGTTGACCTTGTTGAGATCGGCGAGCACCTGCCGTGCTCCCTTGTTGAAGGCGAGCACCGCCTCGATCTTGTTGTCGATCAGCCGGCGGGTCACCGGGTACAGCTGATCGGTTGCCAGCGCGACCGACAGGGGCTCGCGCGCGTAGGGCGTGTTCTTGAGCGCCTGCTCGCTCGCGATCTTCTGGTGCGCCTCCTGGACGTGCGTCCCCTCGACGGTGCGGCTGTGGCTCGCCTCGGCCGCCTTCGACGACTCCTTCAGCATCATGAGCGACAACGTGGTGGCGGCATCGGTCAGCGCGCGGACGCCGGTGACATCGATCGGCTTCAACTTCGGATTGCCGCCGGTCGTGTACATCTCGTCCTGGATCACGGCCAGGAGGATCCGCGTGTGCTCGGCGGTCTTCTGATAGTCCGTGTAGTTCTTGATCCCGATGTCGTTGGCGAAGCTCTGGAGCCCGGTCTGCACGGTTCCGGACAGCGCGATCTTCGGGAGCTTCGCCGCCTTCTCGACATCCGCCGCGGTCACGCTCGGGCCGGGCGCGGCGTTCGAGGCTTTTTCCCACACGGCGCGAACCAGCGCCTTCATCGCGGCGATCTTCGCGAGCGTCGCGAACTCGCTGTAGCTCTTCTCGGCGATGAACCAGTCCAGCTGGCGAAAGCTGACCCAGCACGTGACGTCCTTCTTGGTCTCGAGCTGGACGAGCTCGTCGAGGACGATGTCCGCCGACGCGTGCACCGCGGACAGGCGATCGCCGGCGACCGGCTTGATCTCGCCGCCGTCTTTCTTGCCGCCACAGCCAACCAGCAGCACGAGGGCGAGCACGGCCCTCGTGATCGAAGAGTTCTGCACCATGTCTCGGATCTCCTGGTTTCGGTCGGGGCAACCGGACGCGCACGCCCGATCGCCCCACCGCTTCGGAGCCTACTCTACCGTCGAGCTACAGGGCGCGGTTGTGCACCGACACCGCGACCTCGGCGTTCCTTGGCACGAGCTGCGAGCTCGGTGAACCACCTTTGAGGCCAGACTGCTGCCTCAGCTCGGATGTCAGTCGCTGGCCTTGTGAGTGCGGATCGCGAGGAGCAGCGGGACGACGAGTGCGTCACGGGCGCGCCCGGTCGAACGCTTGATCTCGATCAGGGTCTCGAGGTCGATCACACGGATCCGGAGACCGGCGTCCTGAACCTCGATCGAGTGCGGCAGTAGCTCGTCGTATCCACGTGCATCGTGAAGCCGGAGCAGGATATCGAGGGGCCCGTACTGCGTGATCAGGTTCAGCTGACCGTGGCCCGCGAGATGCTCCCCTGTCACCGCGAGGTCTCGTCCCGGGCGGACCGGACGAAACCGCGCGTCGAGCCGCGTGAGCACGTCCAGCAGGCAATCGAGATCCTCCGGGCGCTGTCGCGGCACCACATCGAGATCCTGCGTGGTGATGGGAGCGCCATGAATCACGGCGGCCGCTCCACCGACCACGATGAACTCGACGCCGGCGACGACGAGCTCGCGAAGCAGCGCCTCGAGGTCAGCGGTCGCGGGATGCCGCACGCGCCATCCGCTCCAGCAGCGCAGCATTTCGGCTCGCTGCCCGCAATCGCTCGATCACGGAGAGCTGACGATACCAGGCGAGGAGCGACTCATCGACCTCACCCACAGCTCTCGCGATCAGCTCGTCCGTCGTCTCGTTCACGAGGTCAGTCTGCCTTCAGCCTCTGACTGCGACAAGCGGTTGATCTGGCGGCGCTACTGGATCTCGCCGTCGACGACGAGGTAGCCGGTCTGCTCGACGACCGAGACGTTCTTCACCGAGACGCCGCCCGCGGCGGGGAGCGGGATCGCACCGACAGCACCCGAGCCGAGCGAGACGACCCGCGACAGCGCGAACGAGGTGATCGCCTCGAACTGCGCGTTCGACAGCGAGTTCGCGCCATCGATGTTCTCGTCGAGGATGTCGACGAACGCGGTCGGCGTGCCGACGTCGAGGCGGAGCGCCCCGGTGGCCGGATCCGCCGTCACGTTGATGTCGAGGTGCGCGTTGATCGAGACCTGGGTGGCGACGCCCTCGCCGTTCTTGAACGTGGCGATCAGGTCACCGATCGTGAGCTTGAGGCCACCGCCGCTCGCGTCGACGTACGGCGGCACCTTCGCGGACAGCTCGACGCGATCGTAGAGCTTGCCGACCTCGCCGTACGGGCCGGTCTTGAGGTCGATCCCCATCTCCATGCCCTTCACCGACCAGAAGCTGGTGAGCATCTGGTTCGCGGCGTCGTCGGCGACCGCGAGCTGGAATCCCTGGCTCATGTCCATCGAAGGCACCGTGTTCGCGACGTACACGAACTCGCCGGTGTCGCCCTGGCCGCGGATCTCGGAGTCGAGCTCGATCAGCGCACCGGTGACATCGAACTCGACGCGCGTCGGGAACACCGTCACGTCGACCGGCTTGCCGAGCACGTCCATGGTCTTGGTCTCGTTGAGGCCGGCGAGCGAGTCGTTGAGCATCGGCGTCACGAAGCGCTCGGTCGCCCACGCGATGACCGGGCCCATGCGCGTGTCGAGATCGAGGAGGTCGATGATCGTCTGTGGCACGCCACCGAGATCGACGTTGAAGTTCGTGAGCGTGGCGTCCGGGTTCTGGAGCTCGAACTCGATGCTACCGAAGAAGTCGAGGCCGACGCCGAGCAGGCCGCGGACGCGGATGCGGCTCGCGGTCGCGCTGACCTCGCGCGAGCCATCGACGCATGCCACCGCCCACTGGAGGTGCATGTCGACGCGGACGTTGTCGAGCGTGGCGTCGAGGAAGAGCCCGCCGCTTTGTGGGGTCAGCTTGACGCTGCTGGTGGAGCCGATGTCGACGTTGGTCACGGAGGCTTGACCGTAGAGGCAGTCGGGCACGCCATTGACGGTGCCCATGTCGACGACCGGGTTGATCGGCGTGATGAGCGCGGTTAGGTCCGCGGTGGTCATGAGCGTGCTCGCGCCACGGCCGATCGCATCGAACGTCTGCGCGGACATCGTCGCGGTGATCGCCGTGGGGATGCTGCGATCGAGCGACTTCATCGGACCGGCGACGACCGCGCGGGTCTCCTTGCCGGTGTTGCCCTGCGCGTCCTTCGCGATCGCGTGGAGGAGGTTGGTACCGGCGACGACCGGAACCGTGGCCTTGAAGCTTCCGTCGACATCGACGGTGGCGGTCACGCCATTGACGACCACGGAGGTGACGCCGACGTCGTCGAGCGTGGTCCCGGTCACCTCGATCGTTCCGACCTCACCGGCAAACGTACCGCGCGCGGGCGACGTGATGTGCACGCGTGGAGCGTTGGGATCGATCGCGGGCCCGCTGTCGTCGTATGGCGTGTCGCTACACGCGATCAGCGAGCTGCTGAGGACGAGCGCGCCGAGGAATGAAGAGCGGGCGAAGTTGCGCATGTCGGGCCTCCTGAGGGCGGACCAACATTTAGCAAGAAGGAGGCCACGCCGTCGTACCACCGACCCTGCGCGGGAGCCTGCGAGATCTCGACTCGCTGGCTGCCCCGATCTGCCCAGGATATCCGCGTGGTGCGCGGGTCTCGCGAGGACAGTGCCAACCTCTGTCCGGCGGGGAGGGCATAGGTCACGAGCAGCACCACCATCGGCCTCGCACCACCGGGCTCGGTGCCGACCTTCGAGCGGACCTTTGTGGGCACCAGCGCGACGCCATCGATCGTCAGGGCCAACGGTGACATCGCCTGCGTCGATAACATCGCGCGCAACGTGTCGAGGCCCTGTGATTTCGGTTGGGTGGCCGCACGCGTCAGCAGCGCCTCGGTCGGCTCTCCAGAGCCCGGGCGGTAGCCCACCAGGAGCACCACCTCGCAACGCTCGACCTGGACCACGACCGTGCGCACTGGTGGAAAGTTGTGGCCCCAGGCAGATGAACCCGCCAGCAGGATGGCTAGTGCAGTAGCCATGGCCAACCTCATGGCGTCACCTCCGCCAGCGCGTCGAACTGCGATCTCACATCGGGGAGCGGCCCCGTCGGCGCCTTGATCCGTGGCAGCGGCGCCTTCGGCGGTGTCCAGCCGTTGCCGCCGACGTCGATCCAGATCGGATTCGTGATCGCGTACGGCGTCGACGGGTGGATCCGCAGCGGCTTGAGCTTCGCCGTCAGCGGCAGGCTCGAGAGATCGATCCCGACCGACAGCGCCTGGATGATCACCGTGGCGTCGAGCGGCGGGAACTCGGTCGGAGAGACGACCGGGAACATGTTGCTCGAGCCGGTCACCTCGGCGACCACCCACGCGTCCGCCGCCGGCGAGACGTCGACGCTCACCTCGAAGTCGGTCCCCTGCCCCGCCGGGATCGGGAACGTGCGCAGCACCGCGCTGTTCGAGTACACGACGAGCTGATCGACCGGCGCCCAGGTCGGCGCGCGCACGCGAATGCGGATCTGGTGGCTCGCACCGACGACGGTGTCGCCGATCATCTTCGTGCCGGTGGTCATCTCGAGGAACGGACCGTTCGTGGTGATCGCGCGGTGATCGCGGATCGCCTTGACGACGTCGTCGCGCGAGTAGCCACCCACGGCGTCCTTGCCGCTGCCGACGAACAGCAGCGTGCGTGCGTAGCCCGGCTCGTGACCGAGCGTCTTGTGCGTGTCCGACGTCCCCATGCCGGTCGCGAGGTGACCGCGATCGAGCATCGTGAACCACGTCTCGACGACGCCCGGGAACTGCGGCCGGCCGTCGGCGCTGACGACGATCTCGCCCGCCACCGGCTGTGGATCGGGGAACGGCCCCGCCGGTAGCGGGTTCGGCGCGCGGAACGTGTGGATGTCCTCGGTGCGGTGGCCGGTGAGCAGCTCGATCGCGTCGAAGTCCGAGCTGTAGTTCTCGGCCTTGAACTCGTCGCCGTAGGGTGCGAACACGCCGAGGATGCCCGTCGGCGTGTACGGCTCGGCGGTCAGCGAATCGACGAAGAACTGCGAGAAGTAGCCGAGCACCTGCTGGCGCGGATGGTTGACCTGGACGATCGTCGTAGCCGGATCGGTGCCGAGCTTGCGGAGCGTGTCGAACAGCTTGGTCGGGGGCTGGTTCGCCCACCGGTACTCGCCGCCGCGCGTCGAGCCCGCATCGACCTTGAGCGGATAGGCGTTGAAGTGCCCCATCTCGAACGTCGTGAGCTCGACGCCCGGGATGCCGAGCAGCCACGGATCGAGCCCGCTCGACGCGATCACCGGCGCGTAGTCGGTGATGTAGTTGTGATCGGTCGCGACGGCGACCTCGAGTCCCTCGGCGGCGCACGAGATCACGCGCTCGTCGATCGGGAGGCCCGAGTCGGTCGACGGCGCGGCGTGGAGGTGGAAGTCACCCGAGATCCAGCCCGGCGTCTCGTAGGAGCGCTCGAGGGTCACCTGTTCGGCCACGAACGCGCCCGCCCGCAGCTCGATCGTCTTGGTCGTGATCTCGTATTCTGGACCGCGGGTCACGACGAGGTCGTACGTCCCCGGCTTCACGCGAGCGTCGAGCCGGCCGTCCTTGGTCCACCACGCGCCCTCGACGAAGCGGTTGCCGCCGTCGAACGCGGTCGGTCGATGGCGCTCGCCGTACCGCAGATCATAGAGGAACGTCCGCGGGTCCTGGTTCTGGTTCGCCGGGTTGAACCGGCTGATCAGCTGGATCTTCGACGGTGCGTGACGCCCGAGCTCGTCGAGCGTCGCCACGACGAGCGTCGCCGGCGGCTGCATCTGCACGAGCACTCCGGTCTGCTGGCTCGCGGTGATCGTGATCGACTGCGCTGCGGTCGTCAGCCGATCGTCGGCGAGGACGATGAACTTGTACGCACCGGGCACGAGCCGCGCGAGGAACGATCCGCCGGCGTCGGTCTCGATCTGGTTCACGGGGCGGTCGTTCGCGTCGAGCACCATCACGTTGGCCTTGGCGACCGGCGCCTGCGTCAGCGCGTCGACGACGCGGCCGCCAAACGATCCCGTCGATTCGCCGCGGAGCTCGAAGATCGTGTCGGCCACCGAGGCGACGTCGCCGCGCCCGATCACGAAGTACGCGGTGTACGAGAACTGCTCGCCGGGCTGGAGCTGCGCCGGCGGATCGTACATGTACACGGCCGCGACGCCCGCGTAGGTGAACGGCAGCACCACCGAGTAGTCGGTGACGTCCTGGCCGGGGTAGCCGGTCGCGTACTTGTTGACGTAGTTGCTCGGCGACTTCGGCACGGTCAGCCCGTACGACACGCCGACCCCCTTCGTCGCGACGAAGTCGGCGACCATGCCCGGGAACGCCGGGAAGCCGCCGGCGATCTTGTACGTGTCCTCGATCCCGTACTGGACGTTGAACCCGGCGAAGCCCGGCGTGAAGATGTCCTGCTCGCCGCCGAACAGCGGCAGCATTCCCATCGGCACCGAGAGCTGGAGGGTCTCGAGGCCCGGCACGTTGAACCCGAGATCTTTGATCTCCTGCGGATTCAAGAACGGGAACGGATGCGCCCCGCTCGACGTGTTCTTGATCGTCGTCTCGATCTCGACGTGCTTCGCTCCGGGCTTGAGCCGGTACACCGTGGTGAACGCCAGGTTCGCCGGGAACATCAGCCCGGTGTTGAGCAGCGCGACCATCTGCAGCAGATCGCCGCCGGTCCCGACCACCATGACCTCGGCCGGCCCACCATCGGAGCCGTCGCGCAGCGGCTCGGGCGCCGCGTCCCGCACCGGGCAGACCCCCTCGAGCGTCGGGATGCAGACATCCGTCGGGTTGATGACGGTGAACAACATGCCCGGCAAGAGCTCGGCGAGCTGGTCGTTGCCCTTCGCGCCATCGCCACCGACCCGCCGCAGATCGGCATCGACGAGCGAGCCTCCATAGGTCGTGTTGACGCGACCGAGCGTGGTCTTCGCCGGATCCGCGTTGACGCCGGTGTCGGAGATCACGAGGCGGATCTGGTCGTTCTCGAGCAGGAAGTCACCGATCTGACCGATCGCGTGGGGCCCACCGATCGCATCGCCGAGCGTGCCGATCCGCTCGGCGCGCGCGTGCGGCTTCGCGCTGCCCGTGCAGCTGGCCAGGACGAGGAGCCCGATCAGCGGTGCCGAACGGATGCTCACAGCGACACTTCCGCGGCGACCTGCGCGCGGCTGTTCGACAGCTCGCGTGCGCCCTGCTCGATCGAGTGCGTGAGCTGGAGCTGAAGGCGCATGCGGTAGCGTGGCACGCCGAGCACGAGGCCCGCGGTGTGCTCCATCACACGATCGGTCACGATCAGGCTCGAGGGATCGAGGATGCCGAACCGATAGCCGACGGCGAACGGCATCGTGTCTGGTCCGAATCGGACCATCAGCTGCGAGTGCGTCCCGAACGAGTTCTGGACCGGGCCGCCCGTGGTCGGGAACGACGTGCGTACGAACACCGCCGCGCCGGCCACCGAGACCGGCCCCGCGACGAAGCGCACCCCGGCCGAGCCCTGCAGATCGTCCTCGTCTTGCCGGAACGGGAGATCACCGACGCTGCGCGGATTGTAGCGACCGGCGAGGACCAGGTAGCCAGCGTGCGCGAACCGCAAGAGCCCGGCGAGCGACACCGCCGGCTTGTCGTTGTCGTTGTTCGACGCGAACTCGTCGGCGCCGTTCTGCACGGCGAGCTCGAACCCAGCTCCGAGCCCGGCCTGGGAGACGGCCGGATCGAGCCGGAGCGCCACCCCGAGCGAGCGTCCCGGCGTGAGCCCCTGCGTCTGAAACCCCTCGGTCGCGCGGATGCCACGGCTCTCGATCGGCCGGTCGATGAACTCGCGCGCCGTGTCGGGGACCAGGCTCTCGGGCTCGGCCCACGTCTGGAAGAAGCCGCCGCGCACCGCGAGGTTGAACGGCACGTCGCTCACGCCCGGCTCCTGCTCGAGCCGGCTGCCGAGCGCGACATCGGCAAATGCATCGCGCAACCCGACCCGCAGCTTGCCGTCGGGCACGTTGATCTGCTCGCGCTCGTCGACGGCGCCGTCGAACGACACCACGAACGCCGCGCGTCGATCGAGCCGCCCGATCACGCCGATCCGCGCATTCTGCAGCGCGAAGCCATCACCGCGACCGACGAACGCGATGTTCGGATCGTTCTGGACGGCCACGTACTGCAGGCGCAGGTAGCCGAACAGCTCCCACTGAAAGCGCGGCGCGGCGAGGACGATCGTCGCCGCGGCTGGTGGCGCCCCCTTGGGTGAGGCTTTCGGCTCGCCCTCGGGCTGGTCTGGCTCGACCTCGTCGGGCGGGTCGGCCTGCTGCTTGTCGTCGGCGGCCTTCGGCGCGTCCTTTGGCTGCGCCGCTGGCGTTCCAGGAGCCGTCATCGCAGCGACGATCACGATCGCGCCGCACACCCGTGCGTCCATGATCCATTGGTATCACGCGGTTGCCGCGCCCGTCCCAGGGCGGACCGATCGATCACCGCCGCGTCGCAGCGCGCTTGCGGCACTCCGCCGGAGTTATCCGGACGAGCGATGCGATCGGCCGGCCTGCGCTTCAGACGGAAAGTGCCGCGACCCGCGCGGGATCGAGCGTGATCCCGTAGCGCGCGAGCGGCTTCGCGATGCTGGTCTCGACCGCATCACGCAGCGCGAGCTTGCCCGCATCGTCGTGACCGCCGAGCCCCGTCGGGAGCGGGCACGTGTCACATGGATCGTCGCGCCACAGCGGCGCGTAGACTTCGATCGTGTCCTCGGCGAGCCGCGCGAGGTGCACGCGCTCGACCTCGGTGAGCTCCTCGCACGCCCACTCGAGGAACCAGAACCCGCAGCGCGCGTGCGGGCCCTCGTCGGCGAGCAGCCGATCGAGCACCGCCTTCACGAGCGGCTCGTCGGCCAGCGCACGCGAGCGCGCCATCGCCGGGACCGACAGCGACTCGCTCACGCACGACGTGGTGATCGCGATCTCCGCCGCGCGCATCAGCGGCCGCGTGCCGGCCGTGGTGACCGGCGCGATCTTGTCGAGCTCGAACTCGATCGGCACCGCGCCGCCGAGCTCCATGGTGAGCCGCGACGACAGCTCGACGTGGAACAGCTCGTCGACGACGATGTCGGCGCAGGTCGCGATCAGATCGACCGGGGCACCGCACTGCAGCATCGCCGTGGTCAACGCCGAGAACGCCGCGGCGCTCGCGTACTCGGTGAACACGCCGTTGCTCCAGATCTTGCGCGCCTCGAGCCCGTGGAGGTCGGGATAGCGCGCGAGATCGATCGTGCCCCACGGCAGCTCGTTGCCGCCGGGCCGACGCTTGTGCAGGCGAGCCTCGGTGGCACCGCCACGCCAGCTGAGCTCGAAGGTCATGGCTTGGTCTTCTGACAGTCCGCGGGGCGCGGCGCACGCGAGGCCACGTTGCCGCACGCGGGCGCACCACTGGCGAGCCGGCGCGGGACCGAGATCCCGAACAGCGCGAGCACCTGTGCGGTGATCGGAGACAGCTGCTGCGGAGGCTTTGCGGGGGTCGCGCGATCGGGCGTGACCCACGGATCTGCCTGCGGTGCCTGGACCGCGATCGTGATGATCTTGGCGGGCGTGGGTGCCGGCGCCGGATGGTCGTGGCCTGGGCCCGCCACGGCGGGTGCGCTCGTGGCGAGCGCGACAACTGCAAACAGCTTGGTGACCTTCCGCTTCGTCATGTGCCCTCTTTCAAGGACGAGGACGGGTTCCCATGGCGAGTGTTAACCGGCGGTCGTCGCGTGGCAGATGTGCCCGGATCTGCTCGCCCTCCTGGAGCACCGTCGTGACGATCACCCGCAGGGTCGTACATGCAGGTGGCTCGACACCCTTGAGCATCACGTTGCCGCAGGCCGGTTGCCCGGTCGCGAGCGTGCGCGGCCGCACCGACGGAGCCGGATCGGCCATCGCCGTCCGGCCGGCGATCGCCACCGCAAAGACCATCGTCGCCTTTCGCTTCATGGTTCCTCCTGCGTCGAGGAACCGCGAGCGCCGGCGCGCTATGCCCGCCGGCTTGCGAATGTTACGGGCGGCTTACAGCCGATAGTGCAGCTGCGCGAGCGCGTAGGCGCCGTCTTCCCCACCCTTACCAAAGCCGATCATCTCGTAGCGCGCGTTGAGCACGAGCTCGAGGTGCGAGGTCATGAAGTAGTGGAGGTTCAGATCGACACAGTCGCGGTCGAGGTTCGCGATCCGGAAGTTCGAGTCGTAGTGGCCGAGGCCGACGTCGAGCAAGAGAAAGTCGCCGAGCATCCTCGAGACCATGAGCATCCCGACGAAGCCCTTGGGCGCGCCGCCGACCGGGTTCGTGGGCGTCTTGTCGACGAGCTGATTCACGAACTGGATCTCGGTCTGGAACAGCAGATCCGGTCCGGGCAGGTAGAGCTTGCCGACGAGGCCGATGTGGAACTGCTTGTCGTCGGCGGTCTGCTTGTACATGCCCTCGGCGCCGATCGCGACGGTCTCGCTGAGCCGGGTCTCGACATACGCCGCTCCGCCGTTGGCGTTCTCGACCGGATCGATCACCGGATCCTTGATGAAGCCGGTCACGTGCGCCTCGAACTTCGGAGCGACGTACTCGACCGCGAGGCCGTAGGTATCGGCGTAGAGCTGCGTCCCTCCGTAGCGCCGCGTGTAGAGCGGGTGCTCGGCGAGCCGGAGGCCCATCACCGGCATGAACCGGCCGGCGCGCACGTAGAGCCCTTCGTTTTCGTCGGGCTTCTGTTGCCACATCAGGTAGTGCTCGCGAGACCACACGCGGGTCGCGTTCTCGTTGCCGAGCGTGGGCGGCCTCGGCCCGCCGTTGATGTGGATCGAGATCGGGCCGAACTTCGCGTTGATGTAGAGCTCGATCTGCATCGGAAACCCGACGAGCGCCTCCTCGGGAGTCTTGATGTAGCCGGCCGCGCCGCGGAGATCACCGCCGAGCACGAGCCAGTCCGGCAGCGGGATCTTGCCGTAGAAGAACTCGGGAGCCGTGCCGAGCTGCGACGTCGACTCGGCGACGGTGTGTCCGTTCTCGTTGAGCAGGTTGCCGCCGGCCGGCGAGATGTGGCAGCCGGTGCACGTCTGATCGCGGCTGAGCTGGAACTGCGGGTACGCCTCGGCAACGCGGGAGGCGGCGGCCACGAGCCCGATCGTCGCGGTCAGGATCAGCGCGAGCTTCATTGCGTCACCAGCCCGACCGCGCCTTCGTCGATCCAGCGAGCGATCAGCGAGATCTCGGCGTCCGGTAGTGGCTGGTCGTAGGGCATCCGCGCGGCGTAGATCCCCGTGGTCGGGTCGTCGCCACCCGGGCGAACGAGCACCGTGAACAGAAACGAGGCCCGCGAGTCACCCGGGACCACGATGTTCTGCAGGCTCCCGTTCGCGGTCTCGACGGAGTCGAAGTCGTAGCCGCTGCTGCCCTCGGGACCCGCGTTGGCGAATGCCGAGTGGCACTGCGCGTTGGAGCACGCCGGCCGGAGGATCGTCGCCTGGACGTATTCGAGCGTCGCGGGGCGATCGTCATCGGGGCAGGAGTAGCTACCGTCGTCCTTGCACTCGATCTCCGCGCAGGCTCCGGAGAGGAGGGCTGCGACCAAACCTAGTCGATACATCGGTGGACGATATCGCAAGCCACCGCCGGCGCACCTTTTGCGAAGCAAAGAAATCGATCGACCACGCCCGGCAGGCGATCTGATCGACCTACTTCGTGGAGCGGGCTCGTACGCGGCGAAGCGTGGAGCCCGCGCCGCTGGCTCGCGCGAGCGGACGAGCCGCCATGCGTGCCGGAGACGTCGGCCGGCGCACGCGGCGCGACAGCATCGGGGTCGGCGGCTCGCAGCGATACATCATCGCGTCGCGGATCTCGTGACGGAGCACCAGGCGCATCCCGGACCAGCTCGCGTCGATCTCGCAGACCTTGTTGTCGACCATGCCGGCGGCAAGCGCGATCCGGCGCACGACGTCGTCCGTGATGTCCCCGCGGTGCGTGCGGAAGGCGACCCAGAAGCCGCCGGCCGGGTGGAGGCGCGCCGTGATGTCGGCGAACCGGCGCTCGAGATCGGCGACGCGCTCGACAAACAGCACCACGACGTCGACCGGAGGCAGGCGAAGGTCGTGCGTGATTCGCACTTCGTCATGCTCGAGGTGACGCTGGACGCTACCCGGCGCGTTGAGCAGACAGACCTTGTGGCCAGCCTTGATCCCAAGCTTCTTTGGCAGCGGCGTTCCCGGGTACCCAGCCATGACCTCGGCATAATGCAGGGCCCACGCAGGAGGTCAAACAGGAAGCCTAAATCATCTTTTAAGGTATCGAGATTGCTCGAAATCTGTCCGATCCACCAACTCCCGGATATTTGTCAGGCCACCCACCAATCACCGCTTCATTCCGGTTCGTTTCGAGCGCTTCTCGAATACCCGGGCTCGCGACCGGCAGGCGCCTTGACTTTCAGGGACCCACCAGCCAGACGGGTACCGTACGCATGCCGCACGGCCTTCTCTTGATCAACCTCGGGACCCCCGACGAACCGACCACCTCGGCGGTTCGCCGGTACCTCCGCGAGTTCCTCGGCGACCCCCGCGTCCTCGACATCAACGCGATCGGGCGCGCGCTCCTGCTCAACCTCGTCATCCTGCCGCGCCGCCCCGCGAAGAGCGCGCACGCGTACCGGGCGGTCTGGGACAAGGAGCGTGGCTCGCCGCTGCTCTACCACTCCGAGGACCTCGCGGCCGGAGTGGCGGCCAAGCTCGGGACCGGCTGGCAAGTGGAGCTCGCGATGCGCTACGGCAAGCCCTCGATCGCCGATGGCCTCGCCGCGCTCGAGCAAGCGCGCGTCGATCGTATCGTCGTGCTCCCGCTGTTCCCGCAGTACGCATCGTCGTCCACCGGGACCGCCGTGGCGCGCGTCATGGAGCTGGCCGGCAAGCAGTGGAATGTCCCGTCGCTCGATTTCATACCCGCGTTCTATGATGACGAAGGGTTCCTCGGCTCGTTCGCGAAGGTCGCGACGCCGGTGCTCGCCGACTTCAAGCCGGATCACCTCCTGTTCTCGTTTCACGGCCTGCCCGTCCGCCAGATCGTGAAGACCGACCCGACGGGGACGCACTGCTTCAAGTCCGAGACTTGCTCCGACACGCTCCGGAACCCGCACTGCTATCGCGCGCAATCGTTCGCCACCGCGCGGAGCCTCGCCGACCGACTTGGACTCGCGGACGACAAGTACACCGTGTGCTTCCAGTCGCGCCTCGGGCGCACGCCGTGGATCCAGCCGTACACCGATGTCCTGCTCGGCGAGCTGCCGAAGCGCGGCGTCAAGCGGCTCGCCGTGATGTGCCCGGCGTTCGTGGCCGACTGCCTCGAGACGCTCGAGGAGATCGGGATGCGCGCCCGCGCCCAATGGATCGCCGCGGGCGGCGAGGAGCTGGTGCTGGTGCCTTCGCTGAACGCGACGCAGCCCTGGGTCGATGCGGTGGCCGCCATGGCGGAGCGCCATGCGGCGCGCAAGTCGCTGCCGATGGTCACCTGATCACCGACGAGGACCTTCGTTCACACCGGCGATCGATCCCGGCGTTGCCTCGCACGGTAGGCTGCGCGCGTGAATCCACTCCGCGATGTCTACGGCGATCTGTTGATCGTCCGGCCGCCCGTGCCCGCGACGGTCAACAAGGCCGGCGCCAACTACAAGAGCGAGGTCGCGCACCTCGAGTACTCGCCACGTCGCGCCTACGACGAGTGGCTCTCGATCCTCGACGCGATCGTGGCGTCGGGCGGGGACGCGCTCTATCAGTTCGAGGCGACCGACGATCCGTTCCTCGACCATCCGGCGCTCGAGGTCGACGGTGACGGAGCGATCCGGCGCGCGGGGTCGCGGGAGGTACTCGGGCAGATCGCCGACGTGATGACCGGCCGCGTGTTCGCCGCGAACGGTCCGTGGGTCAGTGTTCGCGATCGGTCGTTGCGCGCCGTGATGCCGAACATGCTCGAACACCGGAGATCCGAGGCCGCGTACTACCGCGGGCTGCTCGGCGAGCTCGCGAGCGCAGCGCGGCTGTCGCTCGAGATCGCCGACAATCCGCACCGCTGGGAGGGCATGGCCGACGTCGCCACCGTCGGGGACCGCGTGGTGCTCACGTATGCGGTCCCGGGTCACTACGATCACGCGACCACGCCCAAGAGCGAGCGAAGCACGCGTGCGGGCGTCGCGTTCGCGGCCGATTTCGTCGGCGTTCCAGACGACGCGCGGATCTACGTCGAGCTCGTGTATCCGCACTTTCATGGCGACACGGTCCACTTCGGCGCGCGCCCGGCGAATGGGCCGCCGGTGCTCGTGCACTACCGTGGCGGGCTCTATGGTGATGGGGCCGACGTCGTGACGAGCGCGCTCGGTGATCGCATCGTCGCGATCTCGCGCGACGACGCCGTCGAGCAATATGCGGGAAACTCGCGGCAGGTCGCGGGAGGCGTGCTCGTCCCCGATGGGGTCTCCCGCGAATTCGTCGCGGACCTGGAGCGACACGGGTTGGTGACGCATCGGGTCCCGCTGTTCGAACTGTTCGGAAAGGCGGGCGGTGGACCCGCCTGCGCGACCCTCTACCTGCCGACCACGCTCGTCGTGCCCGCCGATTTGCCGATCCGTTACTCGGCAACCCGCGACCAGGTCCTGGCCCGCCGCGAGAGAATTCCAGAGCTATTGCTTGTAGATCGCGAGTTCTTCGCCGTTCGTCCAAGAGGCTAGGAGCCGATCGCTGGCCTCACAGAAGTTGGCGCAAACACTGGAAATCGTTTTTTGGAGCCGATAAAAGCTTTGCAACGACTACGAGATGCACCGACTCCCCGAGAGGGAGGCCGGGGTACCCAAAAAAAGGAACGTCATCAATGTCTTTGAATCGCTTGTTCCGACCCACGGTTGTTGCCGCGCTGGCCGTTGGTCTTGGAGTCGCCTCCACGTCGACGGTAAGCGCCAACGTCGAGATCGGCGGTACCGCCGGAATCCACGTCTTCAGCGAGACGAACGAGCTCGGTGTCAACGACGTTGCCAACGCCCCTTCGGAGCGTAACTCGGCCCTGTTCGGCTTCCGTGTCGGCGTGTTCTTCGGCGACATGATCGGCGTCGAGGGCGAGTTCGGCGTCATCCCGAGCGAGGCGCGCGAGGAGGTGTTCGACGTCTGGAACGTCACCTACCGCGCTCACCTCGTCGCGCAGTTCCGCGCCAAGGACGAGAACGCGAAGCTCATCCCGTTCGTGCTCATCGGCGCGGGCGCGACGCAGATCGTCGACACCAAGGGCGAGAACGCCGGCATCAACTCGATCGTCAAGGACGCCGACGCGTCGCTCTACGCCGGCGTCGGCGCGAAGTACCGCGTCGACAACGGCTGGGGGCTGCGCTTCGACGCACGCATCCTGTTCCCACCAGCGAGCAACGACGACGCCGGTAGCGCCATGGCGAAGCCGAGCGACGGCTTCACCCAGGACTTCGAGCTCCTGCTCTCCATCTACAAGGAGTTCGGACGCAAGAAGAAGGAGGTGGTGGTGCTGCCGCCCGTCGACGACGATCCAGACAAGGACGGCGTCCGTGGAGAGGCGGACAAGTGCCCGACGGATCCCGAGGATGTCGACGCGTTCGAGGACGACAATGGTTGTCCCGATCCGGACAACGACGCGGACGGGGTTGCCGACCTGGCGCCGGACAAGTGCCCGCTCGAGCCCGAGGACAAGGACGCGTTCCAGGACGAGGACGGCTGTCCCGATCCGGATAACGACAACGACACCATCCTCGATGCGGCGGACAAGTGCCCGCTCGAGGCCGAGGACAAGGACAGCTTCCAGGACGACGACGGCTGCCCGGATCCCGACAACGATCAGGACGGCGTCCTCGACCCGCAGGACAAGTGCCCCGATCAGCCGGAGACCAAGAACGGCTATCAGGACGAGGACGGCTGCGCCGACGAGATCCCGGCGAAGCTGAAGCAGTTCACGGGCGTCATCCAGGGCATCAACTTCAAGGTCGGCGATGCAACGCTGCTCGCGACCTCGAACAAGACGCTCGACAAGGCCGTCGCGGTGCTCAAGGAGTTCCCGGACCTCAAGATGGAGATCCAGGGCCACACCGATGACCAGCCGCTCAAGGCCAAGCCCGGCGCGCCGTATCAGGACAACCAGGCGCTCTCGCAGGGCCGCGCCGAGACCGTGATGGCGTACTTCGTCGCGAAGGGCATCGAGCAGGCTCGCCTCACCGCGAAGGGGCTCGCCGACACCACCCCGGTGGTCGATCCGAAGGACCTCAAGGGTAACGCGCTGAACCAGGCGCGGACGAAGAACCGCCGCGTCGAGTTCAAGCTCATCAGCGCGCTGAACCCGTAGCGGGCATCGCTCAACGGAGGAACGAGGTCGCCACTGGCGGCCTCGTTTTGTTTTCGGGTGTGGTACGAGTGCACGTGCTCGCGGATACCCTGATCGAGATCCTGGTCTGTCCGAAGTCCAAGCAACCGCTGATCTACTTCCCTCGCGGTGAGGCGAACGAGGACGAGGCCCAGGGCTTTCTGGTCTCGCCGTCGTCGCGGTTGCGCTATCGCATCGAGAACGAAGTCCCGGTGATGCTGGTGGAGGAGGCCGACGAGCTGACCGCCGAGGTCGTGGCGAGGCTCGTGACACGGGCAAAACTGCTCGGGTTACGCCTACCCACGGGCCTGTGATCCTGCAGCGTTAGCTTTGGGGATCGTAGATCTGGGTCTTGACGCCGAGGCCGATCGGCTGGTAGATCGCCGGTTCCTTCGTGGAACACCCACGTGCTGAAGTCGCTATCGATCTTCACGGGCAATTCGAATCGCGCGCTCGCAGACGAAATCTGCAAGTTCGTCGAGATTCCGCTCGGTCGCGCCGATGTCACCCACTTCTCGGACGGTGAGATCTACGTCGAGATCGGGGAGAACGTCCGAGGCGTCAACTGCTTCGTCGTGCAGCCCACGTGCTCGCCGCCGAACCAGGCGCTGATGGAGATGCTGATCATGATCGATGCGCTCAAGCGCGCGTCGGCCGGGAGCATCGTCGCGATCATCCCGTACTTCGGCTACGCGCGGCAGGATCGCAAGACGAAGCCACGCACGCCGATCACCGCGAAGCTCGTCGCGAACCTCATCACCGCGGCAGGGGCCGATCGCGCCCTCGCGATGGATCTCCACGCGGGGCAGATCCAGGGCTTCTTCGACATCCCCTTCGATCACCTCTACGGGATGCCGGTGCTGATCGAGGAGCTGCGCGTGCTCGGCTTCGGCGGCGACCAGACGGTCGTGATCTCGCCGGACGCCGGCGGTGTCGAGCGCGCCCGCGCGTTCTCGAAGCGGCTCGGCGCCAGCCTCGCCATCATCGACAAGCGCCGTCCGGCGCCCAACGTCTCCGAGATCATGAACATCGTCGGTGACGTTCGCGGCAAGAAGACCGTGATCATCGACGACATCATCGATACCGCCGGCACGCTGACGAACGCGGCACACGCGGTCATCAACGCCGGCGCCGCGAGCGTGTCGGCATGCGCGAGCCACGCGGTGTTCTCCGGCAAGGCCATCCACCGCATCAACGAGTCTCCGCTCCAGCACGTGATCGTCACGAACACGATTCCGCTCGACGAGATGGGCCTCGCGTGTGGCAAGGTGCGCGTCAAGAGCGTCGGCCGCCTGCTCGGCGAGGCGATCAAGCGCATCCATCACGGAGATTCGATCAGCTCGCTGTTTGTCTGACCCGGGAACATTAGAAGAGAGAGAACGTCATGGAAGTCGGAAAGCTCACGGTCACGCTTCGCACCAACGCTGGTCACAAGGGCCTCGCGCGCAAGCTACGCGCGGAAGGCAAGGTTCCCGGGGTCTGTTACGGCGCCTCTGTCGACGGCAGGATCGAGCCGCTACCGATCACGATCACCGTCAAGGAATTGCGTGGCGCGCTCGACCCGGTTCGCAAGCAGAACACCGTCATCGATCTCACGATCGAAGGTGGCGCGTCGAAGCGCTCGCTGCACGCGCTGGTCAAGGAGTACCAGGTGCATCCGCTGCGCCGCGAGATCACGCACGTCGACCTCCTCGCGATCGACCCGAACAAGGAAGTCACCGCTGACGTCCCGCTCGAGTTCATCGGCAAGCCGGCGGGTGCGATCAACGGGGGCCAGGTCCGCATCGTGCTCCGCAAGCTCGAGGTCCGCGCGAAGCCGAGCGACATCCCGATCAAGCTCACCGTCGACGTCTCGCCGCTCGAGATCGGCGACGTCATCCACGTCTCGGCGATCGTGCTGCCGACCGGTGTCGCCAGCATCACCGGTCGTGACCTCGCGGTCGTGACGTGCTCGGCGCCCGAGGAAGAGGCTGTGGCCGTTACCGAGGTGGCTGCGGTCGAAGGTGCCCCGGCGGCCCCGGCTGCGGGCGCGACGGCGGCTCCGGCTGCCGGTGGCAAGGCCCCGGCTGCGGGTGCGAAGGACGCGAAGGCTCCTGCGGCTGCCGGCAAGGCAGCAGCGGGCGCCAAGCCTCCTGCCAAGAAGTAGGTTGGTCCGATGTGGTTGGTCGTCGGGCTCGGAAACCCCGGCCCGAAGTACGAACGCAACCGCCACAACATCGGCTTCCGCGTGGTCGACGAGCTCGCGCGCAAGCATGGCCTCCCCCCGTGGTCGACGAAGCTCGGCGGCGAGGGCACCGCCGGCGTGATCACGACCGAGCGCGGGCGGGAGCGCGCGCAGCTGGTCAAGCCGATGGAGTTCATGAACCTCTCCGGCTTCGCGGTGCAGCGCACGGCGGCGTTCCACAAGATCGACGTCGACCAGATCCTCGTCGTCCACGACGAGCTCGATCTGCCGTTCGGCAGCGTGCGCCTCAAGAACGGCGGCGGGCACGGTGGCCACAACGGCCTGCGGTCGATGATCGAGCAGCTCGGCAGCCCGGGGTTCGCGCGCGTTCGCATGGGCATCGGACGGGACCCCAACCTGCCGGCGACGGCCAAGGACAAGGACGTGGCGGGCTGGGTGCTCTCCGATTTCCCCGCACCGCATGCCAGCGTGGTGACCGCCATGATCGCGGCCGGTTGCGAGGACATCGAGTGCGTCCTCGCGAAGGGCATCACCGCCGCGATGAATCAGTTCAACGCCCGTCCCAGCTGTTCCAATCTGCCGGCTCCGTGATATAGACCCCGCCTTCCCTCGCCGGTCCCGCCAAAGGCCGGCTTCACACCCACGAGGCCAAATGGCAAGACTGCAGTCACTCCGAGACACGCCGAACACGGCACGCGAATACGAGACCACCTTCATCCTGCGTCCGAACACGCCCAACGAGGGCGTCGCCGAGGTGAACACCCGCATCAAGGGGATCATCGAGGGCATGGGCGGCAAGATCCTCAAGGTCGACAACTGGGGCAAGCGCCGCCTGGCCTACGAGGTCGCGAAGGAGCGCAAGGGCATCTACCTCTACTGGCAGTACCTGGCGCAGCCGGGTGTGGTCGAGGAGACCGAGCGTAACCTCCGCATGCTCGACTCGGTGATCCGCTACCTGACCGTCAAGGTCGACAGCGACATCGACATCACCGCGCGCCCGTCCGAGATCGACGACACCACGTACGAGAAGGCCGCCCAGACCGCCGCCGACGAGGAGGACCTGTTCCTCTCGCGCGGTGTCGACGACCTGACCTCGACCGATGACGAGGACGACTACACCGCCGCGGGCTTCGAGGATGTCGAGCTCCCGCCCAATCCCACCACCGAGGAGAAGTAAGCCATGTCGAGCCGTATGGATTCAGGCGACGATGGAATGTCCGATCGCGATGGCGATGATCGACGCGGTGGCGGCAAAGGCGGCCGCGGCGGAATGGGCGGCGGCAAGCGCAAGCTGCTCTCCGACGAGATCGTCCAGAAGATCGATTACAAGAACCCGCAGCTCCTGCGGTCGTTCGTCACCGACCGCGGCAAGATGATCCCGCGCCGCATCAGCGGTGCGAGCGCTCGCCAGCAGCGCGTCATCTCGACGGCAATCCGCCGGTGCCGCATGCTCGCGCTCCTGCCGTTCACGGTCACCGGAGACTAGTCATGGCGATGCAAGTCATCCTCACGCAGGACGTCGAACACCTCGGCAAGGCCGGCGAGCTGGTCGCGGTCAAGCCCGGCTATGGTCGCAACTACCTCGTGCCACGCGGCTTCGCCGTCAGCGCGACCGTGCGCAACAAGAACCGGCTCGATCACGAGAAGGCGCTCATCGAGCGCAAGGTCGCCAAGGAGCGCGCTTCTTCGACCGAGATCGCGAACCGCATCAACGTCATGACGCTCCAGTTCGAGCGCATGGTCGGCGAGGACGAGAAGCTGTTCGGCTCGGTCACCAACCGTGACATCTGCGAGCAGCTGAAGAAGGCGGGCGTCGACATCGACCACCGCTGGATCCAGCTCGACACCGCGGTCAAGGCACTCGGCAAGTACGAGACGCCCGTGCGCCTCGCTGCCGGTGTCGTCGCGACGCTGAAGTTCTGGGTCGTCGGCAAGGACAAGTAAGACCGTTCGAGCCGAGACCGACGTCGGTCTCGAGCTCGCGGTTTCGTTCGTGTGCTTC
>Ga0299915_10000021_pt1 | contig 110189 bp, 86 predicted proteins | sample RVTome_13_FD_200263 | JGI IMG/M metagenome (GOLD analysis project Ga0299915, IMG submission 200263) | Soil microbial communities from uranium-contaminated site in the Upper Colorado River Basin, Wyoming, United States - RVT92D227 (version 2) ...
TGTCATCCCGCGCTTGATGCGGGATCCAGTCTTCTTCCCCTCGGTATTCGGGGGGAAATCAAGAGGGGTCGCCTTTCTGGTGTGCTATCGGATGTCCCCACCCGGCAGCCATCCTTCTTTGGATTCAACGGTAATCCTTGATGATCGACCTCCGAAGCGATACAGTCACCCGTCCTACTCCTGCCATGCGCGAAGCCATGGCTCAAGCCGAAGTCGGCGACGACGTTTTCGGGGAAGATCCGACGGTCAATCGGCTTCAAGCTCGAATGGCGGATTTCCTGGGGCACGAAGCCTCCTTGTTTGTAGCTTCCGGTGTGATGGCGAATCAAGTGGCGATCGCCTCGCATACCAGCCCCGGCGACGAAGTGATCCTGGAATCGTTCAGCCATATCTACAACTACGAAGCCGGATCTCCCGCATATCTGTCTGGAGTGCAACTGCACCCCATTGCCAACGAGGACGGAATCGTCTTGCCCGAGGACTTGACGGAAGCGCTTCGTCCCAAAGACGATCATTTCCCCCAGAGCCGCTTGCTGTGCTTGGAGAATACCCACAACCGCCGGGGCGGCAAGATATTTCCGCTGGACAAGATGCGCCAGGTCATCGACGTGGCGCGAGCGCACGGACTCAAGGTACATCTGGACGGCGCCAGACTGTGGAATGCATCGGTGGCAACCGGTATTCCGGAGCGGGAGTGGGGCAGTCTGGCTGATTCAGTCTCAATGTGTCTTTCAAAGGGGATGGGGGCGCCGGTAGGCTCGATCATTGCGGGATCCGCCGATTTCGTCAAGCGTGCTCATCGTTTCCGCAAGATGTTCGGCGGGGGCATGCGTCAGGTGGGCATTCTGGCAGCGGCAGCATTATACGCCCTGGACCACCATCGTCCCTTGTTAGCCGAGGATCACAAGAAGGCGCGCCGGCTGGAAGAGATCGTCACAGGGATCGCAGGGCGCAATTGTGGAGTTATTAAGGGGGAGACCAATATCGTGGTGATCGAGGTGGATCCGGATCACGTGACGCCGGGGCAGGTACTGGCGAGATGTCGTGAGAAAGGCGTCTTGCTGACAGGATTCGGGATTCGATGGATTCGGGCGGTGTGTCATCTGGATGTTTCCATGGAGGAAGTTGAGGCTGCAGCCGGAATAATTGGTGAGGTTCTGCGACATGATTGAGCAAAAGGTCAAATCAGTCGTTGCCCCCATTCTGATCGTCGATGATGATCCCGTCATTCAGAAGCTGCTTGAGGACTTCTTGAATTACCACGGATACAGAGTCGTCACCAGAGGGAATGGTCAGGAGGCGTTGCGGTGGCTTGAGGAGAATCAGTGCGATGTGGCATTGGTGGACTTGAGGCTGCCCCAGATGCATGGGATGGACTTGGTTCGCGAGGCAAAACGCCTCTATCCTCAGATGCAATTCATTGTTATATCTGGTGTTGGCGACCTTGAAGATGCGATCAAGGCGATGGAAGAAGGCGTATATGCCTATGTGAAGAAGCCGTTCACCGAAATGGAAGAGCTGCGCCAGATCGTGGCTCGGTCACTCGACAAGGTCAGATTGGAACGGGATAACGTCCGGTATCAGACAGAACTGGAATCGATCAATCGGCAATTGGAAAGCAGAGTCAAAGAACGGACGCAAGTCGTCTCGAGATATCAGCGGGCATTATCATACCTGTTCAAAGTCAGTTCGGAGATTGGCAGCTATCAAGATATTGACAGCATGCTGCAATTCATCTGCTGGTCGATTGTGAATGCCGGTTTGTACAATCGGACCTTGATCACGGTCGCCATCGATTCCGACCGCATCACCAATGTGGGCTTTGCATCAGCCAAAGGTGATTATGATGCGCTTCGCGAGGAAGTGCTGGCGGTGCAAGGCGCGCCGCTACTCACGGAAGCTTTCCAACAGTCGGAATTCATGATTGGCAATGCCATCTATATTCCGTTTGCGCGACGCAAAGATTCCTCGGCTCTGATCCAGGTATTGGTCGAAGACAGCGACGACGACGGTCCAGGAACCGAAGGCTGGCACCCCAAAGACCTGCTGTTCTTCCCATTCCGTCATCAAAGCGGAGAGGTGTTTGGTTATCTGTCGGTGGACGAACCGCCCGACGGAGAGCGTCCTTCCGTGGAGGTTACTCAGATTATCGACCTCTTCATCCACCACGCGGCTCGGTACATCGAGCAGTGGGGACTGCAGGAGAAGCTCAAAGTCTATAGCAGCAACCTGGAGCGGATGGTAGAGGAGCGTTCCCGCGAATTGCGGCAATCCGAAGCCAAATTCACCAGGCTGGTCAAGACCACTTCGGACATCGTGTACGTGGAAGACCTGGAACAGGGAATCACCGACCTCAATCAGGCGTTCTACACCGTCCTGAAGTATCCTCCGGAGGACTATATTGGAAAGCCTCTCCGGGCGATATTCGAAGAATTCGCCACCGACAATCCGCTGAACGAGCGGGCTCGCAAGTATCTACAGACGCCGGTTCGAGTTCCTCGCAAAGGACTTATTGTAGTAGAATTACATAGCGCAGAGGATCGAAAAGTCCAATTGGAAATCAACGAGACCGTTATTCGGGACAAAGGCAAAATTATCGGGATCCAGGGGATCGCCAGGGACATTACCGAGCGTCGCGAGTTAGAACATCAGCTCATCCGAGCCGAACGGTTTGCAGCGACCGGGACCCTGGCAGCGGCGATTGCTCATGAAGTCAATAATCCTCTGCAGGCGCTCTCGACCAATATGAATATCATCCGTGGCGAGTTGGGCGAAGGTTTTCCGCACCAGGAATCGTTGGACTTGATGAATCAAGCCCTCGACCGAATCAAGACCACGGTGAGGCAGCTACTGGAATTGCACCGTCCGCCTATCCAGGAAAAGACAGCAGTTGTGATTAATCAAGTGCTGGAGGAACTGCTGGGACTCATGGAAAAGGACTTGTCCAAATCCAATATTACCATACAAAAGCAACTCGGTCCCAAGGTGCAGTCTGTGTACGGATCGCCGCAGGAGCTGCATCAGGTGTTTCTGAATCTGATCTTGAACGCACAGACCGCCATGCCGGAAGGCGGCACTTTGACGGTGTCAAGCCGCTTGCGGGGACGAGGAGTGGAGATTTCCGTGGCGGATACCGGAGTCGGAATCAAGAAAGAAATCCAGTCCCTGATCTTCGAACCGTTCTACACCAGCCGAAAGGGCAAAGGAACCGGTCTGGGTCTGTATATCGTGGACCTGGTCATCCAGAATCACCAGGGAAAAATCACCGTCAAGACCGAAGAAGGGAAAGGGAGCACCTTTACAGTATGGCTCCCCCTGGAATGGTGATATATTGGTAAGTGTGCGCGACAGGACGTCGGTTTCCGCAATCCCGAATGAGAGTCATTCGGGATTCGTCGTATCGGGGGCTGAGAATTATCGGATATGACTTGATTTCTGGAGTCGGAGGTATTATATTATAAGCTTACATCGTTGGTATGAGTTCCCGGGTTACGGTGTGCCCACAGTCTTTGAGAAGGGCGATACCCCGGAGAAAACCATTTTCGTGGACTGCAGATAGCAGCGGTATGGAGTGGCGATGAAACGGATCTACTTCGATCATAGCGGAACCACACCGGTTGACAAATCAGTGATCAAAGAGATGGCGGATACGCTTGACTTGCTCTGGGGCAATGCCTCCAGCGTACACAGTTTCGGCAGAGAAGCCAGAGCCAAGCTCGAAGATTCCCGCGAGATCAGCGCCAAATTCCTGGGGTGCAAAGCGGACGAAATCTACTTCACATCAGGCGGCACCGAAGCGGACAACCTTGCTGTGCTTGGGCTTGCCGAAAGATTGAAGGACAAGAAAAACCACCTGATCACCAGCGCTATCGAACACCATGCGGTGTTGGACACTGCGGAATATCTGCAAGAGAATGGCTGGAAGGTCACTTTTCTAAAGGTCGATTCGTACGGCTTGGTCGATCCCGACGATGTCAAGAAGGCAATCACACCGGGCACGTTTCTGGTATCGATACACCACGTCAACAACGAAATCGGCACCGTCGAGCCCATCGAAGAAATCGGGGCGGTGTGCCGGGAAGCCGGCGTGTTGTTCCACACCGATGCAGTACAATCGTTCGGCAAACTCCTGCTGAATGCGGAGCAGATGAACGTCGACCTGTTGTCGTTGTCGGGACACAAAATCTACGGACCGAAAGGGGTCGGCGCCCTGTACATGCGCCGCGGAATTAAGATTGCCCCTCGGACGCATGGCGGCGGTCAAGAACATCGGATCCGCACCGGAACCGAAAATCTGCCCGCGATCGCCGGATTGGCAAAAGCCGTGGAAATCTGCCAGCAAGAAATGGACGATGAGGCAGTGCGAGTCGCCAGCCTTCGCGAACAACTGCACCAAGGACTAAAAGAGCGGATTTCCGACTTCCGGCTGAATGGACATCCCGAAAAGCGGCTGCCGGGGCTGCTTAACCTGTCATTCCCCGGATTAGAGGGAGAATCGCTGCTGCTATCATTAGACCTGGAAGGGATTGCGGTGTCCTCAGGCAGCGCGTGCTCGTCCGGCAGCCTGGATCCGTCCCATGTTTTGCTTGCAATAGGTCTTGATCGGGAGACTGCTCAAAGCACAATCCGGTTCTCACTGGGTCGTTCCAACAATACTGACGATATCGAACGCACCATTGAAGTCGTGCCGCCCATCGTGAATCGCCTCCGGGCGATGGCTCCTCAATGGGCAAAGTGAGTGGGACTCCATGCGAGGGACTCTAAGGACTCTGAGTCTGTTTGTGCTTGTCGTCGTACTTATGTCGATGGCGGTACTGGCGATTCTGGCTTCGCGAGGGGAAGGATTCCTTGTCAGGCGCATCGGAACGGTGAAGATTGAAGACCGTCAGCATATCTCGGACATCGGAAGCTACCGTATCGATTCGATAGTCCTCACGGACGATCGGGGGCTGGAGGTTCGTGGATTCCTTCGGATTCCGGAGGGTGACGGTCCGTTTCCGGCAGTTGTGCTATTGGCAGGACTGAACACCGGTCGAGAGTCCCTCGACTGGGTAATGGACGTCCCCGAAACCCGCCATGTGGCTTTCCTGACTTTGGACTATCCCTATCAGGGTAAGACGCATTTCGAGAATTTGGAATTCCTGGCAAATCTTATCCCGATATATCAGGCGCTGTTTGACGGGGTTAGTGCGGGAATCTACGCTCGGCGATACTTGGCAAAGCTGCCGGAGATTGACTCCAGGCGGATCTTCATCGTCGGGGTATCGTTCGGCGCGTTCTATTCGATTGTGTCCGGCGGTCTGGATCCCGAATTCGCTATGGTCGCAGCATTCTTCGGAGGGGCTGACATTGCTGCCCTATTGAACCACAACATGGAGCGTCAAGGGATGCTGAAACTCGCGCCGGTAAGATGGCTGGCATCCAGGATTGGGGCGTTGATCCTCCATCCGTTGGAACCGACTCTGTGGGCGCCCCGGATTGCTCCCCGACCATTCTTGATGATTAATGGCAACCAGGACGAGAGTGTGCCCAGGGAGTATGTAACGATGCTCTTCGGCGCTGCCGGCGAACCCAAGAAATTGATCTGGATTGATTCCCAGCACATAGATCGGCAGGGTCCTGCCGTCGTAGGGGAATTGATCGGCCAGAGTGCGGCATGGTTGGTCAGCCTGGGATTGCTCGAACCGGTGCCGGAAACCATGATACCATGAGCGGTAACGACAATAACAAGACAGTGGCTGTGGCGATGTCCGGTGGAGTGGATAGCTCGGTGGCAGCGGCGTTGCTTTTGCAGGAAGGCTACCGGGTCATCGGACTGACGATGCGGCTCTGGGATGCCAGCGAGCACAACTCCTCGTTGGGGGCAGTGCGGGGATGCTGTTCGGTGGAATCTGCGGCATTGGCACGGCGGGTGTGTGACAAATTGCAGGTGCCGCACTATGTGATGGACATGAGGCAGGAATTCCGGCAGTTCGTAGTGGACGACTTTGTGGCGGAATATCGCCGAGGCAGAACCCCAAATCCATGCGTCCGATGTAACACCCATATCAAGTGGCAATCGCTGTGGAGCAAAGCTCAGGGGTTGGGCGCCGACTATCTTGCCACCGGTCATTATGCCAGGATTATTGATGATAACAGGGGATGGCGTCTGTGCCGGGCGGATTATCGAGAAAAAGACCAGTCTTATGCCCTGTGGGGAATCGCCAGGGATCAACTGGCGACAACCACTTTCCCCCTCGGCGAAATCAAGAAATCCGAAGTCCGTCGCATCGCGCGCGATCTGGGCTTTGCGAATGCCGAAGCACCCGAGAGTCAGGATATCTGCTTCCTGTTCGGAACCGAATACCCAGATTTCCTACGGGAGTATTTTCCAGATCAATTTGCGAGCCTGTCCGGCGGCAAGATCACTGACCAGTCCGGCAATGTTCTGGGTGAGCACGATGGATTTTCCAACTACACTGTCGGGCAACGAAAGGGCTTGGGGGTGTCATCCACCGAACGTCAGTATGTCTTGAAGACCGACCCCGATACCAATACTGTAGTGGTTGGACCGGCAGCCTCGCTGGAGGTGAGAGGGTTGCGGGCGTCTCATCTGAACTGGTTGACCGTATGTCCGCCGGAACAGCGTTTCCGAGCCACGGTCCAGGTACGGTATCGGGATAAGGGTATTCCCGGCACGGTAATTCCCGACAGTGACGGAGTATCTGTGAGGTTCGAGGCACCGCATCGAGGCATCGCCCCCGGACAGTCCGTCGTTTTCTACGACGGGGACACTGTGATCGGTGGAGGCATCATCCAATCCGCCATTGAAAATCACACCAGGTCTGATATTGCTTTTCCGGTATCGCGCATTGAGGAGGCGGGATGAATCGCGTCACCACGGTGGAATTGAAGAATATGAAGGAGCGAGGCGAGAAGATCGTCGCCCTGACCGCGTACGACGCACTTTTTGCCGAAATTGAAGATCAAGCCGGCGTGGATGTGATTCTGGTGGGCGATTCCGCAGCCATGGTCGTGGCAGGTCACGAGACGACTCATCCCATCACCATGGATCAGATGCTCTATCACTGTTCCTCCGTCAGCCGTGCCGTGAAAAAAGCCCTGGTCGTGGCGGACATGCCATTTCTCTCGTTCCAGGTCTCCATCGAAAACGCCGTGTACAACGCCGGCAGATTCCTGAAAGAATCCGGCGTGCAGGCGGTGAAACTGGAGGGCGGCGTGCCCATTGCTGATACAGTGCGGCGGTTGGTGGATTTGGGAATTCCGGTGATGGGGCATCTGGGCTTGACCCCGCAATCCATCCATCGGTTCGGGAGTTACGAAGTGCGTGCCCAGGATGAAGTGGAAGCACTGCAGCTTATGAAGGACGCCCAGGCGTTGGAAGAAGCTGGAGCATTTTCCATAGTCCTCGAAAAAATCCCCCGGAAGTTAGCCGCCGAAGTCACCAAATCGCTTAAAATCCCCACCATCGGCATCGGATCAGGTCCGGAATGCGACGGTCAAGTCCTGGTGAATTATGACATGTTAGGGCTGTATGACAAATTCAAACCCCGCTTCGTCCGACGGTATCTGGAAATGGCGAAATTGGTGAGCCAGGCGGTGCAGAAGTACTGCGACGATATCCGATCCGGCAAATTCCCATCCGGCAAAGAATCCTACTAAGGCAATAATCACAGGCGCAATGGACATTATCAAGAGCACCGCGCAAATGCAGCAAATGGTTCGCCAATGGCAGGCTGACGGCAAACGTATCGGGCTGGTGCCTACTATGGGAGCTTTGCACGAAGGGCATTTGTCACTATTGGACATCATCCGACCGCACTGCGACGTATTGATCACATCGATCTTTGTGAATCCAGCGCAATTCGGTCCCACCGAAGATCTGAACCAATATCCCCGCGACTTGGAAGGAGATATCGCCAAATTGTCCGCACGCAGGAGTGACATAATCTTCGCTCCTGACACACTGCAAATGTATCCGGAAGGGTATCGCACATTCGTCACCGTCGAAAATCTGGAACGGAAACTGTGCGGTGCGACTCGTCCCGGGCATTTTCGCGGGGTGGCGACTGTGGTAGCCAAGTTGTTCCATATCACCAAATGCCAGGTGGCGGCGTTCGGGCAAAAGGACTATCAGCAATCGGTTATTCTAAAGAAAATGGTCGATGACCTGAATCTGGACGCGGAGATATTGGTTGCGCCTATTATTCGCGAGCCGGATGGTCTGGCGATGAGTTCCCGAAATGCCTACCTGACGTCCTTCGAGAGGGAACAAGCCGTAGTGCTCAACCAGGCGCTGAAAATGGCGGGGTATCTGGTCAGCCGCCGAACCCTGGACGTGCAGAAAATTCGGGAGGCTATGATTTCGTTGATCCGCGAGCAGCCCAATGCAGTGATCGACTACGTATCGGTGGTCGATCCCGACACTTTGGAAGATGTCAGAGAGGTTAGCGGCACAGTGGTGGCGGCAGTGGCGGTCAAATTTGGACGGGCTCGCTTGATCGATAATCGAATCCTGACCGGGGGATAGTCGAAAAGAAACCTTTGGAAACCACCTGAGTTAAATGGGTACAGAGGACAGGAAACGCTCCTTGGCAGTTGTCATAATGGCGGCGGGCAAGGGGACTCGAATGAAGTCCGACCTGCCCAAAGTCCTGCATCAGTTGGCTGGTCGACCGATGGTTTGCCATGTACTGGAGATGGCGCGCGAACTTGCGCCGGATCGGGTGATCGTCATCGTCGGGTATCGCAAGGAAATGGTGTCTGACGTTGTCGAGGCACACGATGTCACCATTGTGACGCAGGACGATCCGCAAGGCACCGGTCACGCTATCCTGCAAACGGAGAGGGCGCTCGCCGGATTCTCGGGCGATGTGCTGATCTTGTCCGGCGATGTTCCCTTGTTGCCGGCGTCGGTACTGGAAGCCTTTGTGGAAGCTCATCAAGAATCCGACGCTTGGCTGACTGTGATGACCGCCGACCTGGATGATCCCACAGGATATGGTCGTATCGTCAGAGGTCGCAATGGCTTTGTGACCGGCATTGTGGAGGAAAAGGACGCCGACGACCAAGTCCGCAGGATCAAGGAATTCAATTCCGGCATATATTTGATGCGATCGGACAACCTGTTCGACCGGCTGAGAAGGATCGGCAATGACAATGCCAAGCACGAATATTATCTAACTGATATTGTTAGGATTGCAGTGAGCGACGGTGTGCCGGTGGCTGCTTTCCGGGTTGACGATGCCAGTCAGGTCCTCGGCGTCAATACCATCGAGGAATTGCGGGATGCCGAACATGTACTGAATGCGCGATTGACAGCCGGGGATCACTGAAAAATATGAGAAAACCATTGACAATCAACCTCATATATATTATTTTAAGACCTGGACGTCATTCTTCGAGGCAGCCATGAAACGATTGCTGATTTGGACGTTGATTTGCGGCATTCCGGTGTTGGCGTTCGCGCAATTCCGGAATCAGCCTGCCAACAGCCAGACAGTCGATCAGTACCTTCGAACTCCTCAAACATCGTTGGGCTTTCCCACCAATGTAGGCTCCCTTCTGGATCCCTCGCGGATGCATTTCCGGAACAGCTATTCCATGTCGTATGCCACATCCAGTCAGGGCAGCGTGATGCAGGGAGTCTTTGCTTCCGACATGATATACGAACTCTCGCGCCCCTTGACTCTGATGTTCCGTCTGGGATACCTGCATCAGCCTTTGAATACATATCTCCCCGATGGCATGGCACAACAAGGACAGTTCTTTGGCGGCGCCGGAATCCAGTATCGACCGACCAAGAATATGGTCTTCCAATTTGAATTCCAGCAAATTCCAGCATCGACTATCTCGTATCAAAGTCCATACAGCACATCCGTCTATCCCTGGGGATATGCCCGATAGGAATCGTGATCACGCGTATGCCGGGATGTTGGACGAAGGTCATTTCCAAGTATGACCGAGAGTGATTCTCGGTCTTTTTTTTGAGGGTTGAGAATTGTGACCAGCTTTAGATTACCAAAGAGAAAAGACCGGTCATTGAAGCGACCGTCAACGACCAATTGGAAAGTCAATCTGATTCTAGTCTTAGTGGCGATCCAGACCTTGCTCATGGGATGGTGGTGGTGGTCCGGGATGCGACCGTCACAACCGGGCGCGCCAGCAAACACAATCGTTCAGCAGCAGCCTGCCACCACACAGATACTCGAACCGGTGCCGCCATCGTCCCCCGCTCGCCAGCCCGCGATCCAGGAATCGACCCCTGTCCAGACTCAACCGCTTCGCTCCTACGAAGACAATCCGGTGCGTGTCCAGGTATTGAACGGTTGCGGCACTCGAGGGTTGGGAAGTCTGGTGACGGACTGCCTGCGATCGAAGGGATTCGATGTGCGCGAAACTGGAAACGCAAGCCGGTACGACTACTCACGCACTCAGGTGCTCAATCGTACCAGCGATCAAGCCGCCGGAAGAGTTGTCGCCGACTCGCTGGGTGTTGCCTCGGTGGCGTACAGCTCTGACCGGTCTTTGGTGGACATCGAGGTCACAGTGATCATAGGCAAGGATCACGAGAAGTTGCACTGCCCATAAGGCACAATCGGAGGAACAACACCCAAATTGCTGACCTCGTCGGATCTGGCATATCGCATCGGAGAACTGGCGCTTGAGAAGAAAGCCCTGGATGTCATAATCCTCGACCTGCGAGGGCTGGACGCCTTCACGGATTTCTTCGTCATTTGTACCGGCGAAGTGGACTTGCAGGTCAAAGCCATCGTGGACCATATATACGAAACGCTGCTTTCGGAGAAGGTCAAACCCCTTGCCCGCGAGGGATACGAGAACCTGCAGTGGGTGCTCATGGATTACATAGATTGCGTGCTGCACGTGTTCCTGCCCGATCGCCGAGAATTCTACGGATTGGAAAAGTTGTGGATGGATGCGGAAATCGAGGAACTGACCGACGAAGCCTCTGACATCTCCCCCGCTGATTTGCAGTAACCTCCCATTATGAAACGATCCTCGAATACGGGCAAGACGCCCCCGGCATATCTTGATGCGCGTCAATACTTGATCGAAAAGCTTCGCCAGGCAATCGCAGAGATGGGCGGCGATCGAATCCCGATTATTGTGGACCAACCTCGAGAGGAATCGTGGGGCGATTATGCCTGCAACGTGGCAATGCTTTCCGCCAGGCAATTCCGCAAGGCTCCGAAAGACATAGCTCGGGACATTATCGAAAGACTGGAATTGGAAACCAGTATCATCGAATCGGTTGACGTCGCCGGTCAAGGCTTTATCAATTTCAAGCTATCACCGGAGTATCTCCGGTCGAAAGTATTGCAGATACTGGCAGAAGAAGCACATTTCGGATCTTCAACCGAAGGCGGGGGCAAGAAAGTCCAGGTGGAATTCGTCAGCGCCAATCCCACCGGACCGTTGAATATCGTCAGCGCCCGAGCGGCTGCGGTGGGAGATGTTCTGGTGAGGATGCTCAGATTCCGGGGCTATGAGGCTAAGTCCGAGTTCTACGTCAACGATTCCGGGAATCAAGTTGCTCTATTGGGTTTGTCGATGCTTGCCCGAATCAAGGAACGCAGAGGCGAGGTGTTTGAGATACCGGATCAGGGTTACCATGGCAGATACCTGATCGCCCTTGCCGAAGAAGCGTTGCGGACAGTAATGCCCGGTTTGCAGGGTATGTCGGAATCGCAGCAAGCCGAGAAGTTAGGTGCCTGGACAGTGGATCGGATGGTTGCTCACCAGAAGGAAGTATTGGAGGCATACCGCGTCACCATGGACGAGTGGTTCCGGGAGAGCATGCTGTACGCCGGACATGAGACGGACACCGTCTTTGAGGTGTTGCGATTGCGCGATGCAACCTATCTGCAGGACGGCGCCTGCTTCCTTGCTACGACCAGATTCGGCGACCAGCAAGATCGGGTGATCAGGACCTCCGACGGCAGATACACGTATTTCCTGCCCGACATTGCTTATCACGTCAACAAGCGCGATCGCGGATTTGAACGCGTCATCGACATCTTAGGACCTGACCATCAGACTTTCCAGGGTCGGATGAAAGCCGCGATGGCAGCCTTAGGATTCGACAAGGACTTCCTTGACGTCATTATTCTTCAACAAGTCAATCTGGTGCGCGGCGGAGAAGTCGTCAAGATGTCCAAGCGATCGGGCGAGATGGTCACGATGGAGGAATTGCTGGACGAAGTCGGTGTGGACGCCGCCCGCTTCTTCTTTTGCCAGAGGAAGACCACTGCCCATCTGGATTTCGATATCGATCTTGCGTTGAAACGCACCGAAGACAATCCGGTGTACTATGTACAATATGCCCACGCCCGGATCGCCAGCATTTTCCGGAAATCCCCATATGAGATCGACTACCAGCTTTTCGTGCATTTGATGACGGAACGCGAAGAGATTGATCTGGTAAAGAAATTGGCGCAATTTCCCGATGTCATTTCGGTCTGCGTGCAGAATCTGGAACCGCAAACTCTGACGGGATACTTGCAGGAGGTAGCGGCGACTTACCACAGGTTCTACCACGAGCATCGAGTGATTTCCGAGGACGAAAATCTGTCCAAGATGCGATTGGGACTGTGCCGCGCCACGCAGATCGTTCTGAGGAATGGCTTAGACCTGCTGGGAATCACTGCGCCGGAAAGCATGTAGTTGATTAGTGGTAGGGGCTTAACATGTTAAGCCCCTACCGAGAAGACAGCAGTACCATGGCTCAATCAAGAGACAGATTATTGGTGGTTGGATCGGTGGCATTGGACACCATCGAAACTCCGGCAGGCAAACGCGAAGACGTTCCCGGCGGGTCGGCGCTGTATTGCAGCCTGGCAGCGTCACTCTATGTGCCGGTGCATGTGGTTGGCGTTATCGGCGAGGATTTCCCGGAAGAGCCGCTGCGATTGTTGGAACGACGCGGCGTTAATTTGAAAGGTCTGCAGCGTGTCCGCGGAAAGACCTTCCGCTGGTCGGGACGGTATCACCAGGACTGGATCGGGCGGGATACGCTGGACACGCAATTGAACGTCTTTGCGGACTTCAAACCGGCAATTCCGAGGGAATCAACAGACTGCGAAGTCGTGTTCCTGGCGAATATCCAGCCCCAGCTTCAATTGGACGTGCTGGATGCCATGACAGGACCCCGGCTGGTGGCGCTGGATACTATGAATTACTGGATCAAAGGGGATTTGCCGCTTCTGAAAAAGGTCCTCAAACGAACGGACTTGCTGATTATCAACGACGAAGAAGCGCGGCAGCTATCCGGCAAGTATTCGCTATTGAAAGCCGCACGCGAGATTGTGGCGATGGGACCGAAAGTGGTGATTCTGAAGAAGGGCGAACATGGCTGTATCGTTGTCGCCAAGGACTATATGCAGTTGATTCCGGCGTATTTGCTCGAGGATATCGAGGATCCAACCGGTGCTGGTGACACGTTTGCCGGCGGCATCATGGCGGTATTGACCGCCCATCGCGGTTTGTCAGATGCTGTGCTTCGAAATGCGGTTATCCACGGCACGATTATGGCATCCTTCGGGGTGCAAGGCTTCGGTCCTGAGCGATTGAATTCCCTGACCGTCGAGGAGGTCGAGACTCGGAAGAGACAATATCTCCGATGGACGAGAATGACGGAGGCGGCAGGATGTTAGAAGCCTCCCGCTGGCACGATGACCACATGGAAATCGTGGATCAATCACAGCTGCCCGGCAAGATCGCCATCGTCCGGATGGAGACTCTGGAAGATGTCGTGGACGCGATTCGCACGTTGAAAATCCGTGGCGCGCCGGCTATCGGAATTGCTGCGGGTTATGGAGTCGTAGTGGGAGTGCGAAATCTTGCAAGGAACGGCAAATTGAGCTCAGATGCCATCGAGGATGTCCTGCGTCGTCTGGCAGCGAGCCGTCCTACCGCGGTCAATTTGCCCTGGGCGTTGGAACGGATGAGGAAGGTGGTGGGCGCCGTGGGATTGCGCGACGGCAATGTCCTGGTTGATGCATTATTGCGTGAAGCCATCGCTATCCACGAAGAAGACAAAGAGCTGTGCCGGAAGATCAGCGCCTACGGCACCGAACTGATACCGGAAGGGGGCGTCCTGACGCATTGTCACGCCGGAGCCTTAGCCACCGGCGGGATCGGCACCGCCGTCGGTGTTATCCGTACTGCCCATGAGATGAGGAAATCCGTACACGTGTATGCCGACGAAACTCGACCGTTGCTGCAGGGCGCCCGGTTGACCGCCTGGGAACTGGTGCAACTGGGCGTTCCCGTCACGCTAATCTGCGACAACATGGCAGCTTCCCTCATGGCAAGCGGAAAAATCCAATCCGTGATCGTTGGGGCGGATCGGATTGCTTCCAACGGCGACACTGCGAATAAGATTGGCACTTATTCCGTGGCGGTACTGGCGAAATATCACGGCATCCCGTTCTTCGTCGCCGCCCCTTATTCGACCATCGACACGACCTTGAAAAGCGGCGCCGAAATCCCCATCGAACAACGCGATTCGAACGAAGTCCGGGGATTTCGCGACCAACTATGGGCGCCGGAAAATGTGCCAGTGTGGAATCCGGCGTTCGATGTCACGCCGGCAGAGCTCATCACCGCCATCGTCACTGAATCCGGCGTCAGCCGATACCCTTACCGCTTCGCAGCAAACCGAAGAGCGAATTCAAAATAATTCTTGACTGTACCTGCAAAATTACGTATATTGGTTTTTTTGCATCGATCCCAGCCTCAAAGACTTCGCTGTGGTCGGATCAAACTCACGCGGTCAAATCATTTCCAATCCATGGAGGATTGCATGGGTCACAACATCAAAATTCTGTGCGCATTGCTCGTGATTTCAACCATCGTTTTCTTGGGGTGCAAGAGCCCGTGGGTCTCTTCGGCGATCATCTACCTGGATCAGCAGAATAACCCGGATAAGGCTCTCGAACAGCTGCAGAAAGCTTTGGAGCAAAATCCCAACAACCCCGAGGTGTACTACATCATGGGCAGGGCGTATTTGAAGAAAGGAATGTACAAAGAGATGGTGGATGCATTCGACCACTCCCTGGCACTTGCCCCGACCTACAAGATCGACATCGATGAAAAAAGGGAAGGTGTGTGGTCTGAATTATATAGCAATCAAGGCGTCAAGAACCTCAGAGATCAGAAGTACGAGGAGGTTATCCAATCGATGGAACTGGCTGCGCTCGTCCTGCCCACCAAATGGGAAACCTATAATGTGACGGCGGTGGCGTACGATGCACTTGGCAAGCTGGATTCCTCTGACGCCATGTACACCAGAGCCATCGCCATGCATTCCGAGCCAAAGAATTTCGAGCTCTATTGCCGCCTCGCTTACATTCAATTGCGGGAGAAAAAGTACCAGGAGAGCAACGACAATGCCACGCTGGTGATCAATGGGACCACCGACGATTCCTTGCGTCAGGATGCGGTGGAAGTCTCCGCGAGAGCGTTGTCCTTCCTGGGGCGTACTCAGGAAGCCTTGACCATGTTCGACCAGATGATCAAGGCACATCCGAACGATGCGGATGCCTACTACGATCGAGGCGTGCTCCATATGGAAATCAAGGATACCGCCAATGCGATCGTCGATTTCCAAAAGGTGATGGAACTCGACCCCAAAGACCTGGACGTACTGAAGCGCCTTGGATTGATCTTCCTGGACGGTGGGTCGTATATTGATTATGAGAAGGCGTTGGAATACTACCAGAGAGCCCGGGAGTTGATCCCCGACGAGCAAGGATCTCCGGGCGACAGATACAATATCGCTCGGGGGATCGGAAAAGCATTGGCGAATCTGGGTCGCCCCGAGGAAGCTGCTCCATATCTGACCGAAGCCAAGGAACTCTGGGACGAGTTGCACAAGAAACCATAACCGATTCGTCCGGATGACAGATGGATGATAAGGAAAAACAGGAGAATCTGAAAGCCTCGGGGAACCTGCCCTCGCATATCGCCATCATCATGGATGGCAATGGTCGGTGGGCGAAGAAACGGGGATTGCCTCGCATGGCTGGGCACGGCGAGGGGATCAATTCGGTGCGCGATATTGTGGAAGCGTGCGGACAGCTCGGTATCAAGGTCTTGACGTTGTACACCTTCTCGCTGGAAAACTGGCGCAGACCGAAATTCGAAGTCTCGGCGTTGATGGGATTGCTGGTCGGCACCATCAACAAGGAAGTGGAAGATCTCCACCGCAACAATGTCCAGGTTCGCACCATCGGACACCTCAATGATCTCCCCACTGAGGCTCAGAAAGGAATGTTGCGGGCGATCGACAAGACCAGAGCCAATACGGGGCTCATCTTGAATCTGGCATTATCCTACGGCGGCAGACAGGAGCTCATTGAAGCCATCAAACGCATTCTGCGAGAACCTGCGCAAGAAATCACTGAAGAATTGATCTCTTCCTACCTTTCTACCGGCGGATTGCCTGATCCGGATCTGCTGATCCGCACCTCCGGCGAATTCAGGATCAGCAACTTCTTGTTGTGGCAGCTTGCCTACACTGAGATATACGTTACCGATGTGCTATGGCCCGATTTCCGGCGCGAAGATTTGTATCATGCGATTGATGTGTATCAATCCAGAGAGCGTCGATTCGGATTGATCAGCGAACAGATTCGAGGATGATGCGTCTTCGGACCGCGAACTGATCCTCCCCCAATTCCGTTGTACTCCCTCGTTGTGGAATCCGCCCACTGGCGGATTCCGCCATATTTCCGCACTGCTTATGGACGAAATCCTTGGAAGACTTCGAGACTTATTTGACGCCAGGCTCGTCCAGGAACGCCCCAGAATAGTAGTTAAGGCACGGGACGCTCAGGACGTACTGCGGCTGATTCGATTTGCGGCTGAGCACTCACTGCACGTCATGGTGTTGGGAACCGGCAGCTCGTGTCCGGAACAGTTGCCAATCCCGAAGAACGTGATTGCGTTGATCATGTCCGACTACACCGAGCCCATGGAATTGGACCTCGAGAATCTCACTCTGACCGCCGGTGCCGGCGTCAGAGTTGCCGCTCTCAGCCAGCAGCTTCAATCCGGCGGCTGGGAATATCGCTTCCTCCCTGATACCCACCGTGCTACGCTGGGCGGAGCCGTGGCAGGCTTTGGCACTCATGCGTCATCACCCCCTTATCAGAGCCTTCGCGATTTCCTGCTGGGACTGAAAGCCGCGTATTCCGAGGGTTACCTATTGCAGTGGGGCGGCAAGATGGTCAAAGACGTTGCCGGACTCAATATGTCTTCTCTGTTGTTAGGCAGCCGGGGCGCCCTGGGCGTCATCCTCGAAGTCACCCTTCGATTGGTGCCGTACCCCAGTCCAATCTATGATTCCGATAGATTCGATCCGGCATCTCTCCCCGAGAATTCGCCTGCTGCCAGCCCCTCTGATGCTTATCGACGTGAGATACAACAGGCGCTGGATCCGCATGGAATCTTCTACCAGTTACAGTACAATCAGACATTCCCCGATGGTGCCCAGACTGATGCCGTAAGACGCAAATGAGAAGCCGTAGGTGGGTAATATCGCTTGCGTTGATTCTGCTGGCGGCGGCGTTCATGCTCTTCTATACCTGGCCGCTCTTGCAAATCAACGACCAGTTGCGAGGACTGCTCGAGCGTAAGATGATCGCGGCAGTCGGCAAAGGAGCAGAGTTGCAGGCGGTAAGGGCGACGTGGGGGACCCTCTGGCTGGTGGGGATCGAACTCCCGATTTCGCCCACGGTCAAGGTCTCGGTCGATTCGATTCGGGCGACCATCAATCCGGTGAAGTACCTCACTTCCGGATTGAGGACACCGCAACTAATCAGGACCTTGCACGCCTACAGCCCGAGTATCGTGCTGCGCCCCTTTGAATCATCCCAACGCGCGGACGCGGCGTCGCGTCGTCCGCTCGTTTTGAATCCGCAGGTCATTAGCCGGTTCGCCGCCCCCTGGAGCGAAGGGCTTCTGTTCGGATGGGAAGACGGTGCCATTCGTATGGCGAGCCGCCGTGATACGATTGATATTGTCACCAGCTTTCGGGGAATCCTGCGAGGGGAAGATCGGGTGATTTCCGCTACGGTATTGGGGATGAGCATGTCGTCCAGCGACAACCTCACTCTGGGCGGCACCGTCAATGTCGATTCTGCGTTGATTCGCGCCTACATATCGCTCGAACATGCCGCGCTGAGCGACACTTTCCATATCCCGGGCAGAGTCCGCCTCGGAGTCCGACCCTCTGATGTGACCATTCTTGCCACCATCCTGTGGGATTCCACTGGGGTCTCCATTCAAGGCGATGGATCTGCCGCCGAGGTCATCATCCCCGTTGACACTCTCTTCGTGGCGGAATTCAAGAATCCCACGTTCGCGTTTTCGAATACTAATGTCACGCTGAATCGCGGGATTGTGCGTGTCCTCGACCACGACATCGGATTTTCCGGTAGCATCCAGTCCATCTTCGCTCCCCGATTCGACGTCCTCTTCGAGATTCCCCCCACATCTGCCAGTATCATTTCTTCCTTCGTTCCGTCATTCCCGGAACAAGACCTGGACGGAGAATTCGAAGGCACTGTCAGGGTCCTGGGTCCAGTCAAGGACATCCAATTCGAATCGTCCCTGTCTTTCCCCTATCTGCGCTGGAGGGATTGGGACGCTAAGGATATACAGGTCGAAAGCCACGGCAAGCCGAAGCTGTTCTCCGCCGACATCTCGATGGGCGACGTGTTGGAGAGTCATGGGAGCATGTCTTCCCAGGTCGATCTTCAAGGTCAGTCACCCTCGATCAGTCTCCAATTCGAGCTGGCTGGGAATTGGATGCGTCAATGGATACCCAATGTCCCGGCACTCACTGTCAAGGGGGAGGGTACGTGGACCGGGCAACGGACTCAATGTCAGGGGACTATCAATCGCGACGGATACACTCCTGCGTCATGGAACCTGACTCGCACCGATTCCCTGATCCAAGTTTCCCTTGAGCAAGGCGACCGTTATTCCGTCGTAGCAGACATTTTCGATACCACTCCCCCTGTCCGGTTTCGGCTGGTCGGGAAAGGTTTGAATCGCCTGGCTGACGAATTGTTCGACCGCCGAATACTGCCGGAAAATCTGGATTTGTCCGCATCCGTGTCGAGTAATCAGGACATGCTCGACTACCGGGTGGACCTGTCCCATCTTGATAGCGACTGGATGATAACCAGCCGCGGATATGTCGATCGTCAATCCGGGATTGAGACTCTGATCACCGGTGACCTCGATCTGCACGGATTCGCGTTGTTGCCGGCACTGAGCGGCGATTTCCGCATGGTATGGTCGGACAAGACCTTGACCCTCCGGAGCCTTGCCATCGGTGATTACCTGAAAGCGACCGCGGACATAGGGCTTTCCCCTGTGGCTCTTCGGGAGTTCGAAATCTCCATTAACCGGTTGGACTTCGACACATTGGCTGCCAGGATACCGGTGCTGAAACAGAGAGGCTTTGCGGGTATCATCAACGCCGAGTTTCGCGGTCGCGATGCAGGAAATCGGTTAGCGTGGGAGGGCAATGCCCAATGGTTTGACGGCTCCATCGGCGGATTCCCCGGATTCTGGGGAAATCTGTCCTTGTCCGGGACCACCTCCACCATCGGGATTCGGGAATTCCAAATCGGACGCGAGATCGAATTGCTGTCCTACGCGGATGGTCTAATCGACTTGCGGGCGGACACCGTGTCGATTGCCGCGTATTCCACCACTAAGACGTTGGACATGTTCACAGCCGCCATTTTCGGGCATTTGACCAAAGCCATTACCGGCAGGGCGGAAATCAATGCGAAAATGTCCGGATCATTGTCGAATCCCCGGATCGAAAGCTACGTGGGATTGACCGAGGGGCAAGCCTACGGCATTTCCTTCCAGTCCGTCGAGTTTTTTGCGGATAACCTGCTGCAGACCATCGCCGATGGCAACGTGATGCTGGATTCTGTCGTCGCCCGCATTGGACCCGATTTCCGCTTGTTCGGAAGCGGGAGGATTCCGGTGCAAGCCAAGGGATCGTTCGACTTTTCCCTGTTCGGTTCCGGAAATCTGGTGGCGATTCTTCACGAGATCACGCCTTGGTTCAAAGAAGCGGACGGCTCCGGCAAGTTGGTCGCCCACCTGAGCGGATCGTTGAAACACCCCTATCTCGATCGCGGCGAACTGGGCATCTCCGACGGACGCCTGGAAATGGATGGATTGTTTCGGCAGGCGGAAAATATCAACCTGGACGTCAAGATTCAGTCCGACGGTTTTGTGTCGGTCAATGATTTCGAGTTCCGTACCCATGGCACCACGCTGAAGTGGCGTAACTATCCGGAATTGCGCATCGGCAGTGGACCGCTGGAACCTATCCGGATCGAAGCCGTTGGACTTAACTTGGGAATCTGGGTGCTGGATCGCATCACTGGAGCGGTGCAAGTCAGTCTGCCGGGCTTCATGGAACCGTCGTGGGAAGGAAACCTGGCGTTGTCAGGGCGAGTTGAAGGAGAGAAGTTCCTGGTGGCGGGTCCAGCGGACACCTTGCTGATTCGAGGCACCGTCAATGTCAGCAATGCGATCGTGACGTATCCATTTGTGGGTGGCGGCGGATCACCGACCCGGTTTGTTAGTGGTGTAATCAAGACGCTGCAGGATGCGCACTGGGACTTGAATATGCAGGTCGGTAATGACGTGCATTACTTCCGCGAAATCACCAGCACCGAAGAAATACCGTTTATCGGACTAATCACCACAATCTTCAACCGGATCACCGCGGATATCACGGTAGATCCTCAATCCCCCGGATTGTTAATCGAACAGGAATCCGATACCACCGAGCCCAGTTTCAATCCCGTCATCGAAGGCAAACTGGAATCCACCCAGGGCAGTGTGCAATTCCTTGACCTGGATTTCGAAGTGGAAGATGCCAGCCTGGAATTCGATCGGTTCGATCCCCGACCATGGGTCAGCGCCCGAGCCCGAACCACCGTCACCGATTCGCTTGGCTTTCCCCGCACCATCTATCTGACCTTCTACACGGTCGATTCCCTGACCCAGCAACGGGTGCGGCGCGGTCGCTGGGGCGACTTCACCCTGGTCCTGGAAGACGACCAGGGTCGGTCCCAGGAAGAAATCCTGCGAATGCTGGGTTACTCTATCACCAATATCTCCGAAAAAGCCACGTCTTTGGGCGGTACCGTCGTCAGCGAATTCCTCAACGAAATCATGTTTCGCCCCGTGGAACAAGCCATCAAGAAAATCACCGGCGTCGATCGGGTCGTTATCGAACCCCACGTCCTGCAGAATGTGTTGATGTCCAGGATCACCGGCAGCCGTGCCGCAGATACCACCGGAGTCAGTTTTGGCGCCAAGTACCTGGGAGGTTCGAGACTCTCGGTGGGGAAATTCCTGACCCGCGACATTTTCCTCAGCTATTCCGGCGAACTCGCCAGCACCATCGAAGGAATCCAGGGCGGGCGATTGGGATTGATCCACGAATGGAATGTCGAGTATCGAATGGAGCCGCTGTCTCCCTATCTGGTGCTGGATGTTGCCTATCAATACGACAACCTCGATAGACGGTCGAATCCGGGGATACTGCTCAGATATTCCTTCGGATTGCCATGATATCGGTGGTGCCTTTCTTGTGCCCATGCCTTTGCAGGAACCGATGCTGAAAAAAGCGATTTTTCGCTTGTCAAACGGGCAAAAAATTCGTATGTTAATTGGATAAAACAAATCACGTATTAGTTCCATGAAAATTATCCCAGTGCGTGCCGTTCCTAATCCGCTGTCTATCGTCTTGATTGTCCTCGCAATGATCGCGACCCTTGGGTGGGCGCAACCCGGGTCTGTCCGTGTCTTAGGATTGTCGATCGAAGGGAATTCCACGGTCGAAGAAGGTCTGATTCGTGCCAACTCCGGACTGGTGGTCGGCAGGGTCGTCACCGGAGACGATATCCAGCAGGCGATCCGTCAACTATGGATGCTCCATCTATTCAGTGCGGTGGACATCTACATCGAAAACCAGGTCGCGGACGGCGCTTATTTCTTGATCAAGGTCAAGGAGTACCCGCGGATCAACAAGGTCATTATCGAAGGCAACCGCAAGATCAAGAAGGACAAGATCGAAAGCAAGATTGACCTCTATCCGGGGCAAGTCATCACTCCGCGGAAGATTTTCGAAATCCGCCGGAATCTGCTGGACCTCTATTTCGACGAAGGCTATACTCTGGCTGACGTGACCTGTGATACCACCGCACCGGACACCGCAAATCGGATCGACCTGACCGTCAGAATCGATGAGGGCAAGAAAGTCAAGATCCGGGAGATTTCTTTCCTCGGAAACGAGCATTTCTCTGACGGCAAACTGCGCCACCAGCTCAAGAAAACCAAGGAAAAATCCCTGTTCCGATCCGGCGAATTCGATGCTGAGGAGTTCGATAAGGACAAGGGTCTTCTGGTGGACTTCTACCGACAGGAAGGCTATCGCGACGCTCAGGTGGAGGGCGATTCGGTCAGTTACTCCGACGACCGGCGGCGGATGTACATCACGATCAAGATCCACGAAGGAGCCCAATACGTTTTCGGCAATGTGGAATTCGAGGGGAATCAGCTATTCACCGACGAGGAGCTTCGTCAACAGCTCGCTTTCAAGACCGGCGATATCTATAGCCAGAGGAGATTCGACGCCACTCAGGAAAGCATCGGTAACCTGTACTATGACAAGGGATATATCTATTCCCAGGTGACTCCGACTCAAATTCCGGTGAGCGAAAATCAGGTGGACATCCGGTATGATATTGTCGAGGGCAACGAATTCAAAGTCCGGCAAATCACGTTCGAGGGCAACACTAAGACCTTCGACAAGGTGCTGCGCAGAGAATTCATCCTCTACCCCGGAGACACGTTCGACGTGTCCAGACTGCGAAGAAGCATCCGGGACATCACCATCCTTAACTACTTTGCTAATATCAATCCCGACGTCCAGCGGGTCAACGACCGCGAAGTGGATCTCTACGTCAAAGTCGAGGAAAAATCCACCGATCAAGCCAACCTGTCCGCCGGATATTCCGAACGGGACGGCTTTGTGGGTTCGGTAGGCTTCACTTTGAACAACTTCGCGTTGAGCAATCCCCTTCGAGGCGGAGCCGGTCAACAATTCAACTTCGACTGGAACTTCGGCAGCCAATACCGCTCATTCTCCGTCGGCTTCACCGAGCCCTGGCTGTTGAATACGCCGACTCTACTTGGTGTGTCGTTTTTTGACACCAAACGTGGCGGAGGCAGCTACGGATTCGATGAGCATATCATCGGCGGGAGCCTGAGAATCGGTCGGCGGTTCCGCTGGCCCGATGACTACTTCAGAGGAGACTGGGTGTACCGATTGGAGCGGGCGGAATATTCAAACTTTACCGAAGCTTTTCGCGCCAGCAACCTCGGCAACATCCAGGAAGATGTCCCTCGCTTGTCCTCCAGCGTGACTCAGATTATCACCCGAGACAGCCGGGACAATCCGGAATTTCCGACGGAAGGGTCCGTCAATTCCTATCGGATCGAGGTTGCCGGAGGTCCCTTTGGCGGAGATGATCAGTTCCACAAGCACATCCTGACCTCAGAATGGTACACCCCGCTGGTCTCCAAATTCGTGCTATACAATCGCGCCGAAATTGGATTCCTGGATAGCTGGACGGACAATCCCAATGACATTCCGTATATCGAACACTTCTTCATGGGAGGCAGCGGTCTGTCGCTGGGCACTGGTCTTCGAGGATACGACGAGCGAGAAGTGGGACCGCAACGGAGCGGCTATCCGGTGGGGGGCAAGACCTTGTTCAAACAGTCGGTGGAATTGCGATTCCCCATCGTGAGCAATCCTACCATTTACGGACTTGGATTCGTGGAAGCGGGCAACACCTGGGAACGATTCTCTGAAACCAGCCTCTTTGACCTGAGGAGATCCGCCGGTCTGGGGATCCGACTCTTCATGCCGCTCATCGGAATGATCGGGCTGGATTATGGATTCGGCTTCGACTACTTCGATTCCATGGGTCGCAGACATGGAGAATGGGTGCCTCATTTCCAATTCGGACGAGGCTTTTGACCGCGTATCCCGTGAATTAGAAAGAAGGAGGCGTCATTCCCGTGAAAGCGGGCATCCATTGACTTATCCCTACTATTTAGCATGAGGTGACCTATGGCGCGACGCATTGTTGCACTGATCCTGTTCGCACTGCTGTGTTTCTCGGTTAACTCTCTGATCGCCAAAGAGTTGAAGATCGGTTACATCATCTCGGAAGCTGTCCGCGATCAATATCCGGAATTCCAATCGGCTCAGAGAACGTTAGACGAAGAAAAAGCCGAGTGGGAAAGACAGTACCAGAGCAAAGTCGAGGAAATCATCAACATGGAAAAGGATCTCCGGGACAAGGAATTCGTCTATTCCGACACCCGCAAGAAAGAGATCCAAAGCCAGATTGGCGCAAAACGGGATTCGCTGGCACAGCTTGAGCAAGAATTGACCAACCGCCTTATCCAGCGAAATGCCGAACTCAGCGGTCCCATCAACACCAGGATCAATGAGATCCTGAATCGGATTGGTGTCGATGAAGGTTATGACTTCATCTTCGATGCGAACCAGGGCAATATCGTGTACGCAAAGGACGAATACGACCTGACCAATCGTCTGCTGCAAGAACTCCAGAAAGACTAATCCGACCGCGTCGATTGAAGCGGGCAATACCAGGGGAGTAGTTTGATTGGTGATGACCTATGGCTGATCGTGTTGCGAAAACGCTTGACGAGCTGGCGACGTACCTTGGCGGAAGTGTCATCGGTGACCGGAAAGTCGAGATCCGCGGCATCGCGAAGATCGACGAAGCTGGTCCGCTCGACTTGACATTCCTGACCAGTCCGAAATATGCCAAGAAATTGGGCTCTTGTCGTGCCGGCGCTCTTCTCGCGGGTCCGAGTGTGACGTGGGATCGCCCCGTACTGCAGGTCAAAGACCCTTATGTGGCGCTGGGAAGACTTCTGGAATTGTTCTATCCTTCGCTGCAATCGGTCGCCGTGGGAATCCACCCCACGGCAGTAGTGGACGAGTCCGCTATGCTGGGGAAAGACGTCCGAATCGGCGCGTTGTGCTCCATCGGAGGCGGATGCGTCCTTGGTGACCGGGTCACATTGCATCCCAGAGTAGTCCTGTACCCCGGCGTGACTATTGGCGATGATTCGGTAATCCATGCCGGCGTCGTTATCCGCGAGAACGTGCGCATTGGCAAGCGGGTCGTAATCCAAAACGGCGCCGTAATTGGGTCTGACGGCTTTGGCTTTGCCGCCGATGCCGGCGAGTATCGCAAGATTCCTCAGGTCGGGACGGTCATCATCGAAGACGATGTGGAAATCGGCGCTAACACGACTATCGATCGCGCCACACTGGGTCAGACCCGTATCGGTCGCGGCACCAAGCTGGATAACCTGATCCAGGTCGCCCATAACGTCGAAATCGGCGAGGACACGGTGATCGCTGCTCAGACCGGCATTTCCGGATCCACCAAGATTGGCAATGGCTGCAGAATCGCCGGTCAGGTTGGCTTTGTCGGGCATATCAAGATCGGCGATGGCGTGATGATCGGTGCCCAATCCGGTATCCCACATTCCATCCCAGCGGGAGAAGTCCACAGCGGGTATCCAGCCATCCCGCATAAGGAATGGCTGCGGCTGAACGTGTACTTGAAACGATTGCCCGAGTTGTTCCAGAAACTTAAAGAATTAGATCCAAAGAATCGAAATGGAACGGCATGATGTACAAGAATCAACGAACCATATCCAAAGCCATTACTATTAGGGGAATAGGACTGCACAAGGGTAATTCGGTTGAGCTGACCTTTGTTCCAGCCCTGCCCAATTATGGAATCCGTTTCGTCAGGACTGATGTCAAGGACAGTCCCGAGATTCCCGCGGACATTGACCATGTCGTGGACATTTCCCGCGGCACAAGTATCGGCATCAATGACGTGGTCGTCCATACCGTAGAACACGTGCTTTCCGCCGCATACGGATTGGGAATCGACAATTTGAGAGTCGAGCTGACCGCCAACGAACCTCCGGTGATGGACGGCAGCGCCAAGCCCTTCGTAGATGCCTTCCTGGAAGCCGGCATAACCGAGCAAGATGTCCCCAAAGAGTATTTCGAAGTCGAGAAAACCCATATCTATCATGACGAGGAAAAGCAGATCGATCTGGTCATCGTGCCTTCCGATGAGTTCCGAATCACCTATATGGTCGATTACAAGAATCCTGCTCTCGGGACACAATATACTTCCATGTATTCCATGGAAGAAGAATACATCAAGGAATTTTCCAACACCCGCACTTTCTGCTTCCTGTCCGAAGTCGAGGTCTTGAAAGAACAGGGATTGATCAAGGGTGGAAATCTGGACAATGCCGTCGTCATCGTGGACCGGAAGATCGAACCTCAGGAATTCGATCGACTGAAGAAACTGTTCGGGATCACCAGCCCAAAGATCAAACTCGGCAAGGGGATCCTGGATGACCGTCCTTTGAGATTTCCCAATGAGCCGGTCCGCCACAAGGTTCTGGATCTGATAGGCGATCTGGCGCTGTTGGGAATGCCTATTAAGGGGCATGTCCTGGCAGCACGTGCCGGTCATGCCGCTCATATCGAGCTGGCAAAAATGCTGCGCAAGGTGTACGAAAAAAAGCAGATCACGAAGAAATACCAGAAGGGTACCGCCGAAGGATTCGTGTTTGACATCCGTGCCATCGAAAAGATACTTCCTCATCGTTACCCTTTGCTGCTGGTGGACAGGATCATCGACCTGGTGCCTTCCGAGAAAGTGGTCGCGATCAAGAATGTCACTATCAACGAACCCTATTTCGTGGGGCATTTTCCGGGGCATGCCATCATGCCTGGCGTACTCATTATTGAAGCAATGGGGCAAAGCGGCGGCGTGTTGCTGTTGAATTCCGTAGAGGATCCCGAAAATAAAGTGGTGTACTTCACTGGCCTGGATAATGTCAAATTCCGCAAACCGGTATTGCCGGGCGATCAAATTCGATTCACGGTGGAGATGTTGATGTTCCGCCGTGGAATATGCAAGATGAAGGGCGAAGCCTACGTGGACGGCAACCTGGTGGCTGAAGCGGAAATGCAGGCAGTCATAGTCGATCGTTAGCTACCGCTATGTGCTGTCGGGTGTCCCCACCCGACAGCTTCCGCAGGTTGAGGGCACCCTGCGGCACCCTGAATGTGGTTCCGGCAGACGAGGGCGTCTGCCAGCGGAGTCAATCATGAACATCCACCCCACAGCCATAATTGATGCAAGAGCCGAATTGGACGACACGGTGGAGATTGGTCCCTATTCGATTATCGACGGAAACACGCAAATCGGCAAGTGCGTTCGGATCGATACTTGCGTCCACATCTATTCCGGCGCTCGAATCGGTGCCGGAGTCGTCATCCATCACGGAGCCGTGGTCGCCAACGTGCCTCAGGATCTCAAATACAGAGGCGAAGACAGCGTGGCGATAATCGGTGACAATACCATCATACGAGAATTTGCCACCATCCATCGCGGAACCGTCGCCACCGGAAAAACCACCATCGGTAAGAATTGCTTCGTCATGGCTTACGCCCACGTAGCACACGACTGTGTGATAGGCGATAATGTGATTCTCGTCAATGCGGTGAATGTGGCTGGTCATGTCCATATCGACGATTTCGCAATCATTGGCGGTGTGGTACCAGTGCATCAATTTGTCCGAATCGGCTGCCATACCATGATCGGTGGCGGCTACCGGGTCGCCAAGGACGTTCCCCCTTATATCTTAGCAGCCGGCGAACCTCTGGCATATGAAGGATTGAATTCCGTCGGACTGAGAAGGCGGGGATTTTCTGCCCAGGCGGTCCGCCAATTGAAAGAAGCCTATCGGCTAATCTACAAGTCGAATTTGAACGTGTCGCAAGCGCTGGAGAAGATTAAAGAAAACGGAGATTTGACCCCGGAGGTGGCGAACGTCGTGAGCTTCATTGAACACAGCGAACGGGGTATAGTCGGATAGATGAGATCGTCAGACCCCTCACGGGCAAATGCCCGTGGTGACAAACGTAGCTCCGGACGCGTGATCCTGCAGCCGCCCATGGATGGCGCTTTCAACATGGCTGCCGACGAAGTGCTTGCCGCGATTGCGGCACACAACCGGCATGTTATTCTGCGCCTGTTCGAATGGAATCCCTGGACCTTGTCGTTGGGCAAACATCAGGGGATCAACGCCGTGAACCTGGAGCGCTGCCGGCAGGCGAAGATCATGGTTGTTCGGCGATTGACGGGCGGACGTGCCGTCTTGCATGCCCGGGAACTGACCTACTCTATCTGCGTTCCTGTGTCAGCCGACGGGGTTGGAATCCATCATGAGGTCGCTCTGAAAGTTGGGCAAGCCTTGTGCCACGGGATTCGTGCACTGGGTGCGGAGGTGGATTGGATGCCGAAAGGTCGTGGTACGTCCTATAAGCCTGGCGTGCCGCAGGGTGTCCCCACCCTGCGGAAATCTGCACTGTGCTTCGCCAGCGTCGCTCGCGGGGAAATCCTGTGGCGCGGCAAGAAGGTGGTTGGGAGCGCTCAACGAGTGCTGAACGGAGTAATCCTGCAGCACGGTTCGATCTTGCTGGGGTCTGGTCACGAGCGGATCGTCGACCTCTTGGACGACCGCTCCGAGAAGTCATCCGAGGTTCTGAGATCCCATACCGCCACATTGAAAGAGATATTGGGTGAGATTCCTGAAGTTCCTTTGGTTGCTCAGAGAATCCTGGAGGGATTTCGACAGCATTTCGACGGCTTGGACCGAGAGGAGACCTTGTCTAATGATGAGCATACGAAGATTTGGAAAAGGGCTGATTCGTACTTCCTTGGGGGCTGGCGAATGGCGCCCTCGACGGAATTGGATCCGAGCATTCAACGTAGCGGTTACGGTATTGCTGAGTGTGCTGCTTAGCCAAACCTCGGCTTGGGCTACTTACGGAATCGGTGTACACGGGGGCATGGATATCTTTACCGTTAACGCCCAGGAAACCATCGCATTTAGTCTCATCGACACCTCTTTGGTAAGTTTGTCCCGAGACGAGATCTCCAATTCCTATCTGTTTGGTGTCCACTTCTATTTCGATGATATTCCGGCGCCATTGATCGATGAAGTCGATATATCGGTGGATTTTTCTTCCAAGAAATACAGCTATCATTTCGATTCCAATTACACCGGGGGCGGTACGCAGCTTCAGCCTGCGGAAGTCAAGTATTCCAGGATCGGCGGTGCGGTGACGATACGCCACTACGTCATGGCGCTTCCTCCCGACATAGAGACGCTCCGGCTCTACGCCGGCGTCGGACTGGGAATGCAGATGATCTCGCCGATCGTCAGCCGAAATTTGATCTACGACAATCTGTTTGACAGTGTCAATCCTCTTAACCTGGAAGATCAGGGTGTCCTTAAGAAATCGTCGAAAGCTGCGTTTGTCGGACTAATTGGAATCCGGATACAACCTCCGGAAATCCCGGTGTCGGTCAGGGTGGAGGGTCGGTACTACGGCATGGGCGAATGGAACTATGAACAGCCGCGTAGCCTGATCCAGGTGATGATCGGTTTGTCGTATTCGATGTGATGGCATGGACCCCAAGCAAGGTCAAAGGAAAGGGAATGACTCACTCAGGCGCATAGCGCTCCTGGGATCGACCGGATCGATCGGTCGAAATGCTCTGGACGTCGTTGCGAAATATCCAGCACGTTTTCGGGTCGCGCTGCTGGCTTGTCGTCAAAACGCAGATCTGATCTTGAAGCAGGCGGAGCAGTTTCAGCCGCAATGGGTAGCCATTGATCGGAACGTTCTTTCGAAAGACCAGTTAAACGAATTACGCGGCTGGGGAATTCGGGTAGCGGAAGGACCCGACGAATTGCGCGGCGTGCTGAAGGAAGCGGACTTCAATCTTGAACTGAACGCCGTCGTCGGCTCAGCGGCTCTGCTTCCGACCCTGGACGTGCTGGAACGCGGGATTGATGTGGCGTTGGCGAACAAGGAAACCCTGGTCATGGCAGGACCCCTGGTAATGGCATCCGCTAAGGAGCATGGGGCTACAATCTTTCCCATCGATTCCGAGCACAGCGCCATTCACCAGTGTCTTCGCGGCGAAGATCCTGGCACCGTCGCTCGAATCATCCTGACGGCGTCCGGCGGACCATTTCGCAATGCCCGGAGTCGAGACCTGTCGTCAGTGACTGTCCGCGATGTGCTGAATCATCCGACTTGGGAGATGGGTCCCAAAATCACGGTCGACAGCGCCACACTGATGAATAAAGGGCTGGAAATCATCGAAGCCCATTATCTTTTTGACGTGCCGCCGGAAGCCATCATCGTCTGGATACACCCCCAATCCATCGTCCATTCCATGGTGGAATTCGTGGATGGATCTGTCAAAGCCCAGTTGAGTACGCCTGACATGAGGCTGCCGATCCTGTATGCCTTGACCGGCGGTGACCGAAACCAAGCGGACTTGTCGGGATGTGAAGGGCTGACGCGACCTGCGCTTCTGGAATTCGAGGAGCCCGATGTCAAGCGATTCCCATGTTTGAATCTGGCATATCGAGCGCTCGAGACGGGTGGAACCGCGCCGGCAGTCTTGTCATCCGCCGATGAGGAAGCAGTGTCGAGGTTCCTTCAAGGCAAGATCGCCTTCACAGGCATCTACGAACTGGTGAGCGCAGCCCTGGATGCTCATGATGTGGTTTTCAGTCCGGGGATCGATGACATCTTGAACGCGGATCAGTGGGCACGGAGCCGTGTCCGCGAGCTTGTGAGTGTGTCCGGGTAGTAGCATAGCCCCTTGTGGGCGTTATTGGACGGGCATGAAGCCCTAAGCTACGGAAATTGGTCGTAGTATAGCCCCTTGTGGGCGTCTTGAGCTGGCGTAGGGGCTTAACATGTTAGGCCCCTACCAGTGACGGTCGAGTCATGGACATAGAAGAGGTGCTGGCAGACGCTCTCGTCTGCCAGCAGCTACCGTCACACGAGGGCGTGTGACCGGGGATAGGCAATCTGCATGGTCGAGTCATGGATATCCTTTGGTTCCTGATCGTTGTGGGAGTGATTATCTTCGTGCACGAGCTTGGGCACTTCCTGGCTGCCAAGTCCGTAGGCATGAAGGTTGAGCGGTTCTCCATCGGTTTTCCGCCGAGGATCAAGAGCTTCCGTTATAAGGGGACCGAATATGCCATTTCCGCAATCCCGCTTGGCGGCTACGTCAAGATTGCCGGCATGATCGACGAATCGCTCGATGGTAGCAGTCTCACGGGCGCACCGTGGGAATTCCAGTCCAAGAAGCTCTGGCAGAAAATCTTTGTCCTGTGCGCCGGCGTATTGATGAATTTCCTCCTGGCGATCGGGATCTTCACTGTTATCACGATGCGGAGTGGTGTGGCGCAAGAAGGTCCGGTGATTGTCGGAGGCATTCAGCCAGGCTATCCCGCCGAGACCGTCGACCTGCGGAAAGGCGACGTCATCGTTGCCATCGATGGGAATAGTATCCTGACTTGGCAGGATTTCGTCGATCGCATCAAAGAAAAGCCGGGCATTCCCATTGCCTTGACCTGGAGTCGCGGGGCTGATACTTTGAGTGCCACAGTCACTCCAGCCAAGAACGAAGTCACCGTCGGGTCGCAGACAATTGTCCAGGGCTACCTGGGAGTGGAATTCCAGCCCACGTTCCGTCGAGTCGGACTGTTCGAGGCAGTAGGGTGGGGGGCGGCAGTTTCCTGGGAAGTGATCCGGGAAAGCCTGCGTTTGATAACTCGAATGATTGGGGGAAAAGCGTCCATAACCGAACTGACCGGTCCCATTGGGATTGCCAAGTTGTCCGGCGAGACTGCCAGAATCGGTCTCATCAGTTTCCTTGGCTTCATCGGACTCATCAGTGTCAGTATCGGCTTGCTGAATATCCTGCCGCTGCCGGTACTGGATGGTGGGCACGTAGTGATCGTCTTGCTGGAATCCATCGTACGGCGAACTATTTCCACCCGTGTCAAACTGATTATCCAACAAATCGGGCTGGTGCTCCTGATTGCATTAGTGTTAGTAGTATCGTACCATGATGTCATTCGCGTCTTTTTCGAATAGAGTAGTCCTGGTCTCCTTGGCTCTGGCGGTGCTCTTGCTCTGTGGTGTTGCCCGGGGAAAGAAGCAGGAGGAGCCCCCAAAAATCTATGACACCCGTGCGGTCGAGCTTTTCGTGGAAGCCACCATCGCCGAGGAGGTCGAGGATTATTATCGGGCGGTGGTATTGTATCAGGAAGCCCTTCACCGCGATTCGACCTCTGTGACCATTCATATGGCATTGGCCCAATTGCACCAGCGTCTCGACCAAGACGAGTCGGCTCTGATGCATCTTGATGCCGCTTCCAATCTTACCTCCAACGACACTCACATTCTGGAATGGATCGTCGACCTCCTGGGAAATCAAGAGAAATGGCTGGAGCAACGACCCTATGTGGATCATCTGCTCAAGCTGGATTCTAAGAACGTTACATACAACCTGCAACTGGCGAACATCTTGTACCAGACCGGGGACAGGAAGTCCGCCCGACGCGTCTTCCGAAAAGTCATCGATCTGGCGAGCGACAAGACAGAAACGCTGGAACGTCTTGGGGTGATGTTGATCCTGAATGAGGAGAACAAACTGGCGGAATCGTGTTTTCTGAAGCTGTGCGAGCTCGATCCTGTCAACGACAAAGCGCAATTCACTCTGGGCAGAATCTATCTGACTCTGGAAAAAGGACGGGATGCCAAACAGCGGATGGAGATGGCGATCGCGATCAATGATACCGTGGCGCAGTATTGGACCAGTCTTGCAGTCCTCGATCTGGACGCCGAACGAAATGCCGAGGCAGAGCACACCCTGCGCCGAGCCCTCGATGTCTTGCCCGATCATCCGGTGCTGTTGGATCTGCTTGGATCGGCGCTGGAGCGTCAGAAACGCTATCAGGAGGCACTGGACATACTGTACCGTTCCGTGTCGATCGACTCCACGTCGGTGGCGCCCTACATCACCATCGGTTTCGTGTACGACGAGACCAACCAGTTCGAGAGAGCGGAATCGACCTATGTCAGGGCGCTGCGGATCGAGCCGGATAACGCCACCTTGCTCAACAACTACGCTTACTTGCTGGCAGCACGCGGACTCCGGCTTGACGAAGCCCTGCGTATGTCAGAGCGTTCCATCGAACAGACGCCGGACAATCCATCCTATTTGGATACCATGGGCTGGATATACTTCAAAATGGAGAAGCCCGATCACGCACTGGAATTTCTTCTGAAAGCAGCGGGACTCTCCGATACCGAGAATTCTGAGCTCCTCGACCACATCGGCGATGTCTATTGGACGCTGCAAGAATATCGCAAGGCAAGGGATTATTGGAGACGCGCCCTGAAAGTCAGCCCCGACGACGAATCCATCAAATCGAAATTACAGCAACCACAGTCCGCCCAAAAATAGTCCCGGTTATAATATACTGTAATCTATAGGTTTGACAATTCCAGCCAGGATCCCAGTGAGCAAGACGGGCAGGATTTGGGGCAGCCGACGACCAATTATCCTTCTGGCAGTTGGTGCCGCGTTGGCGGTGTTGATCGGTTGCGCTCGATTGCCGATCCGCGAGAATCTGCCTGCCACGCCAGCCTACGTGCTGTCGGCATTGGAAATGCAGCGCGGCTCGTTTCGACGATTCGTCGGGTCCGGGGAGCTCAGTTTCCACGGCGAGAGAGGCGCAATGGCGTTCCGGAGTCGCTGGGAAATCCGTATGCCCGATACCGTGCAAATCCGAGTCTTCGGACCCCTTGGAATCAGGATGGGGGATGTGATGGTGGAAGGAAGACAGGTCCATATTTTCAACTACTGGCTGGACCAGCAGGAATCGATGCCGTTGGATTCGCTGGTGTTCCGATTCCCGGGGATGGTGGCGCTGAAATCCGCCAGGGACTTGTATCCGTTTCCGGTCGTGTCCCGGGATGACCTGGCATTCCTTGTTCCGGGCGAATCCCGCCCCGACAGCGGCATATTCGTGTTCCAGGATTCTTCCGGTCAACGCATCCTGTATCTCGATGACAAGTACTTGATCATCGACTCCGAATCGGTTTGCTTCTCGACCCCAAGTTCGATTCTCGAGAAACGGTATCACGCCTATCGCAAGATCGGTCGAAACTGGCTGCCATCGCGAATTCGCTATTCCAGAGGGAATCGTCCCACGGGCATCCTGCCCGTGGATAGCCTTGCCGCCGATGCGCCTGGGACCGGGGGGCAATCAAATGAGTGGATGGAAATCTCCTTCGAATCTATCAGAGTCCAGTAGCCAAATGCGGGGTACAGCGCCTTGAACTCGTCACTCAATCCACCATCAAGCCCGCCGGCAGTCTCCATCGTTATTCCCTTGTTCAACGAGGAAGAATCACTCTCCGAGCTGTATGATTCTATCAAACAAGCGGTTCGGGAAGATGACCTAAGCCACGAGATCATCTTTGTGGACGACGGCTCAACCGATGGCTCGTTTGCCACGATTGACGGATTGCGACAGAAAGACCCAGCCGTCAAAGTATTCTCCTTTCGCAAGAATTACGGAAAATCGGCTGCCTTGCAAGTCGGATTTTCTCACTGCCAGGGCGAAGTGGTCATCACGATGGACGCCGACCTGCAGGACGATCCCGGCGAGATTCCCAATTTGGTAGCGAAGCTGGACGAGGGGTACGACCTGGTCAGCGGCTGGAAAAAAGTCCGCCACGACCCGATTACCAAGACATTCCCGTCCCGGATGTGGAATCGAATGGTGTCGTTAATCTCCGGCATCAAGCTGCACGATTTTAATTGCGGTCTGAAGGCGTACCGCAAGGAAGTCGTCAAAGACCTGCGGGTGTACGGCGAAATGCACCGCTTCCTGCCGGTGCTGGCGAAATGGTCAGGATTCCGGGTCACCGAAATTCCGGTCAAACATCACCCGCGCAAATACGGCAAAACGAAATTCGGCGCGTCCCGCTTCTTGAGCGGTATCCTCGATCTGACCACGGTGGTTTTCCTGTCCCGGTACACTCGCAAGCCCCTGCACCTGTTCGGCACCATCGGTTTGATTTCGATGCTGTTAGGATTTGCGATTTGCGTGTATCTGGCAATCGGCTGGTTCCAGGGGATTTGGATCGGCAACCGCCCCATTCTGCTTCTTGGGGTGTTGATGATTGTGGTAGGTGTGCAATTCTTTTCCATCGGGCTTCTGGGCGAGATGTTGACGCATTCTTTGGAAAAAGACCAGAGCCCGTCGCTTCGCCAGTAGAGGCTTAGCAGTAGGGGCTTAACATGTTAAGCCCCTACCAAGGTGTCCCCACCTTGCAGAATAGTTGAGGGTGCCGCACAGGGTGTCCTCACCCGGCGATCCGCCTGCTGGCAGTTAGATCTGATTCCGCAGAAACAGAAAAAATCTGGGGCATATGACAACGCAAGAACAAGAAATGGAGGGTAAGGCCATGAACAAGACAGTTGTTGTGCTATGGCTCTGTTCCGCAGCGTATCTGCTGCTTGGATCTGTTCAAGCCGCTGCCCAGGACAGTCTGAATGTCACCGTGGTCGGAAGGCTTTACAATTATTGGGACCAGGCTCATGATGTGGCGATATCCGGCAACTATGCGTATGTAGCGGATGGTCAAGCTGGTCTTCACGTGGTGGATGTGTCCAATCCTGATAATCCCGTTGAGGTGGGATGCTGTGATACTCCAGGGTTGGCTCATGGTGTAACAGTCTCCGAGAATTACGCCTATATCGCTGATATGGAAGCTGGTCTTCGCGTAGTGAATGTAGCCGATCCTGCTTCGCCGGTTGAGGTGGGTCATCATAAGACCTCTGGTTCTGTCTATGCCGTGGCAGTATCCGGAAACTATGTCTATCTGGCAGATTCTGATATGGGTATGAGGGTGCTAAGTGTATCTGATCCCGCCCATCCAGCAGAGGTTGGGCATATTGATAGTCTAGATAGAGGCAGGGATGTCGCCGTGTCCGGCGACTTCGCTTATCTCGCGAATGGAACAAAGGGTCTTTGGGTGGCAAGTATAGCCAATCCCGCCCACCCAGTGGTGGTGGGTCACTGCCCTTTGCGTGCAGCGAATCGTCTGGCTGTATCCTCCGGATACGCCTATGTGGCAGGTGGAAATACGGGCTTTCGAGTGGTGAATGTGGCTGATCCTGCTCATCCTGTAGAAGTTGGATATTATGAGGTCACAGAATTAGTCAGAGACGTAGCGGTATTTGGCGATTATGCTTATTTGGCGGACAACAGTGAGGGCATTCGGGTGATGGACATTGCCATTCCCGCAATTCCTGTAGAGGTGGGTCGTTATGATACCCCGGGGTGCGCCTTGGGTGTGGCAGTATCTGGCAGCTATGCCTATGTGGCGGATTCAAACCCAGGTCTCAGGGTTATAGACGTGAATAATCCCAATAATCCTACGGAAGTAGCTCACTGTGTTAACGCAGGCTATGCAAATAACGTGACGCTAGCCGGCAATTATGCTTATATTTCAGGTGATGATGCGGGTCTTCGTATAGTGGACGTGACTAATCCCGCATATCCAATAGAGGTAGGTCATTTTAATACCCCGGGTGATGCTAACGGCGTGGCAATATCCGGTGGCTATGCTTATGTACCTGCTTGGGATGCTGGTCTCCGGGTGGTGGACGTCAGTAATCCTGCTAACCCAGTTGAAGTTGGTTGCTATGATACCCCTGGTCATGCCTGTGGGGTAGCAGTTTCTGGCAGCTATGTCTATGTGGCTGACCGACTCGAGGGTCTCCGAATAGTAAGCGTGTCAGACCCTGCTCATCCGGTAGAGGTCGGTTATTATGACACCCCGGGTTACGCATGGGACGTGGTGGTTTTTGGCACCTACGCCTATGTTGCTGATGGGAGTTCGGGGCTCAGGATTGTGGATGTATCTGACCCTGGTCATCCAGTAGATGTTGGGTATAACGATAGAATCTATGCCCGACAGATGGCAATATCCGGACACCGAGCCTTTGTGGCGGCTGACCAAGCCGGACTTATGGTGATGGATATAACGGATCCCGCCGACCCCAAACAGGTGAGTTACTATGATCCCCATCGGGGACTTACCTGGGGCGTTGCGGTATCCGACAGTCTTGTCTTCCTGGCTGATTGGTTCCTGGGTATCTCAGTGATCGACGTGTTTTGTCCCACGGGACCCAGGTTAGTCGGATGTTTTAAAACACCGGGACTCGCCCATGACGTAGTAGTGTCAGGGAACTTAGTCTATGTTGCAGATAAATATCATTTTGAAATTTTTACTTGTTCTCAGGTGCGGTAGTTTTCAAGTCTCGAATGCTGTCGGGTGTCCCCACCTGACGGCGAACTTCTTTCTTATTGTCTAAGCCCCAGCGGGGCGCAATAGAGTAGCCCAGGGCAACGCCCTAGGTGATGAGATGCCCGTTATTCTCTTTATTCTTTTCCCCCTGTATCCGGGGGGAAATTGAAAAGGGGGGCACTTTCAGACTCTTGTCCGCCTTTGGCGGATTTCAACTTTTTAACTTTCAAACTCGTCCGCAATCCTCGAATGCGAACATCCTCCAGTGCAACGCACGTAACAGAATCCCATGACTGAATCCCTCCTCGTCCACCAGGATTGCCGGCAATTTCGGGGTGATCGTCCCTGCCAACCCCATAAGAAAGAAGGGGTGATCTGCGAAGGCTGTCCCCATTATGATCCCGTTGCATCCAGAATCTTGGTTATCAAGCTTGGCGCCATCGGCGATGTCATCCGCACTACGCCTTTGCTGGCTCCTCTCCGGCAGAAATATCCCAATTCCGAAATCACCTGGATCACCTGGACGCCGGAGGTGGTGCCCACGCGTAGTTTCCACCCCGATGCGCCGGATATCATTCTGCCCTGGAAATGGGAAAGCGTCATTACCATCCTCCATTCGAAATTCAACGTGGTGATCAATCTGGACAAAGATCCCGACGCATGTTCCGTGGCGGAGTCTCTGGATGCTTCCGAGAAATTCGGATTCGGCTGGGAGTGTAACCGTCCCAGACCCTTGAACGACTTAGCCCGGCACAAATTCCTGACCGGCGTTTTCGACAATGTGAGCCGCGCCAATCGGAAGAGCTATCCCGGGGAAATCATCGAAATGTGCGGATTGGAATATCAGAAACAGCCATATGTATTAGATCCACACCTGGAGGAATCTGTGCCGGAGGGGCTTCCGTCGATCCGCCCCTTGGTTGGGTTAAACACCGGCTGTTCGCCTCGTTGGTCGTCACGGATGTGGCCCGAGCAGCACTGGGTACGTCTGGCAACGCTTCTCAAGGAATCCGGTTTCGGTGTGGTGCTGCTTGGCGGGAAAGACGAAGATCAGAAAAACCGACGCATCGCAGTGGCTTCCCAGTCCATCTACCCGGGCACGTTTCCGCTTCCTCGCTTCATTCGACTGGTCGGCGAAATTGACCTCATGGTCACCAGCGTCACCATGGCGTTGCACATCGCCATCGGGTTGGGCAAGAAGGTCGTTCTATTCAACAACATCTTCAATCGGCACGAATTCGAGCTGTATGGTCGGGGTGTGGTCGTGGAACCCGAGATCGAATGCGATTGCTACTATCAGCCGGTCTGTAAGAACAACTGCATCGCCACCATAGTGCCGGCTCGGGTGATGGAGCAATGCCGGCGGCTCCTGACCCAATAACAACCGAAGAGAATGACTATCGGGATTGTCAAGAGTCTGGTATTGCGATGTACGCCGTCCTTCTTGTCCGGATTGGATTATATCGCCATGGTGGCTAAACTGTCGGCATGGTGTCGGAAGAATCCTTGCCAGACGTTTGATGACCGATTCGCACTGTGCGAATCTCTGGTCAAACCGGACGACCAAATCGACTATCTGGAATTTGGGGTCGGGAACGCCGAATCTCTGAAGTGGTGGTTGAATTACAATCGGCACGACGATTCGAGATTCCGCGGGTACGACATCTTCACCGGATTGCCCGAAAGATGGATGCGGCTGCCCAAGAGCGCCTTTGCACAGTCGCCGCCCGACATCGCAGACCAAAGATGCCAAATTATCGTGGGCATGTTCCAAGAGACCGTTCTGCAACCGCCGCAGTTCCACGGTGGCAAAGTCGTAATCCACCTGGACGCAGATCTGTATTCGTCAACATTGTATGTCCTGACGACCGTCAAGCCCCCTGCCGGATCGATATTGATTTTCGACGAATTTTCCGCGCCCACGCACGAGTTCAAGGCATTCGCCGAATACGTCGAATCGCATTACATCAACTGCCGGCTGCTTGGGCGCACTGCGAATTATACCCAGGTCGCGATGGAAATCCTCGCGTAGGGGCGGATAAGTCCGCCACAAGCGGACTTATCCTGCCCTTTCCACTGTCAATGACACCCAGAACTCCGTCACCCAAACGCATCGCCCTTGTCGGACCTGCCTACCCGTTTCGTGGAGGCATCGCCCAGTACCTGGCGATCTTGTATCAGAAATTGACGCAGCGTGGTCATGACGTCTTGTTCGTGTCGTTCCGCAAGCAATTCCCCAAGCTGCTGTTCCCTGGCACCACGCAATTGGAGTCGTCCGAGGTGCGAATTCCGGTCGAAAGCAGACGCCTATTTACACCATGGAACATCTGGTCATGGTGGCGATCCGCCCGCGCGATTCGGCAGTTTCGACCCGATCTGGTGATCTTCAAATGGTGGATGCCCTTCTTTGGACCTGGATTCGGGATGTTGTCCCGTTGGATCAAGCCTGGCAAACCCACGAAAATCACGTACATCGTGGATAATGCTATCCCTCATGAGCATCGGATCGGCGACAAATCGCTGACCCAATGGGCGTTTGCGCCGGTGGACTGCTTCATCGCCCAGTCTCGGACGGTGTGGGATGATATGCTAATGCTCCGACCCGATCTCGATAGCGCCAGAATGCGCCTGGTTCCGCACCCAATCTATGACTGCTACGACGCCGGTCGCTGGACGAAGGAGTCGGCTCGAAACGAGCTGCGCATTTCCGAATCTAAGGTATTGTTATTCTTTGGTTACATTCGTCGGTACAAAGGGCTTCGTCATCTGCTCCGGGCGTTGCCCGAAATCGGGGATCATCTCCGTGAGGACTATCGCTTGCTGGTGGTGGGCGAGTTCTACGAAGGACGGGACGACATTTTTCAACTGATTAAGGAATTGGGACTTAACGACCGAATCCTGCTGGTGGATCGTTACGTGCCCAATGAGGAAGTCGAGTTGTACTTCCGCGCGGCAGACGTTGCGATCCTGCCCTACGAAAGCGCTACTCAGAGCGGGATTGTCCAGGTGGCGTATAATTTTAATTTGCCTGTAATTACGACAAGAGTCGGGGGATTGCCGGAAGTAGTGGTGGATGGCGAAACCGGAATCCTGGTGCCTCCTGCCAATTCGGCAGCCTTGGCAGATGCAGTAGTCCGTTTCTTCCAGAATGACTTATCGAATCTATTCAGAAGCAATATCTTAACTCAGAAAGAGCGATATTCCTGGGATCCGATGATTCAGGCGATTGAGCAGGCAGCCGGACCCGGATGGAGTTCCGATACCGCCGAATCGGGAGCGAAAATATGACAAAAAAAGCGAAAAAAGGGAAAAGAATTCCGCCAGAAAATGCTAAGAAAATCGCTAATTTTCCGCTATCTCCCTGGCAAAAAGAGGCATTGGCAATCTTCCTCCTTTTCGTCGCAGTCTTCCTCTTGTTCAATCAGCTCATCCTCCAGGACAAAGTCTTCTCTCGCGGCGATGACACGGCATCTGCCATGGCGATGGAGAAGTTCACCGAGGCTCATGAGAAGGAACTGGGTCGGGTACCCTTCTGGTGTCCGGATATATTTGCAGGATTTCCGTCGTATTCCGCCGGCGGCTATATGAGTTATAAGACTGCGCCCAATTTCAAATATGTCCGCTGGATCAACCCGATGTATTACGCCACGCAGGCATTGGTGTTGCTGTATGGGAACAAATGGACGGGCTATGTCAGCATCTTGATCGCCTACATGTTTCTTGCCGGGCTATTTACTTATTTGTTATTAAGGGAGTTGAGGTTTTCCCGTTGGATCGCCGGGATCTTCGGGCTCATCATGGCTTGGAATCCGTATTACATCTCACTGGTCACAGCGTCCCACGGCGGCAAACTATTAACATTGATCTTCATTCCGTTGCTATTACTACTAACGCATCGGGTGATGGAGAGGCGGAAACTGGTCGATATCGCATTGCTGGCGATGGCGATAGGATGGGAGATTGGCTGGGGTGCGCACGCTCAAGTCATCTATTATGCTGCCATTACCATTTTCGCATATTTCGTAGTTCGTGTGGCGTTGGAATGGAAAGACGGCATCCGGAAAGTGGCTGCCAACATGGGTTCTTTGCTAATAGCCGGAGTCGTTGGTCTTGCCATCGGGTCGCTATGGACGATTCCGCTTTATTCCTATATTCCGTATTCGATCCGCGGCATGGGACCGGCGTTTGCCGAATCGAGCGTGACAGGATTGACGCTGGATTGGGCGACCGGCTGGTCCTTTCACCCGTTTGAGATTCTGACGTTCGCGATTCCGTCCTTTTTCGGATTGAGTTCGCCCTATTATTGGGGCTGGATGCCGTTCACCTCCAGCTCGTTCTATATCGGAATCGTTCCCATTATATTTGCTGTAATTGCATTGATTTACAGTCGGAATCGCATGGTCTGGTTCTGCGTCGTATTGAGCGCGGTCGCATTCTTCATGTCATTGGGGAAGTATTTCCTTCCTTTGTATCGGCTGCTATTCGATCTGTTGCCGGGATTTAACAAGTTCCGGACACCGTCCTTGATTGTTCTGTTGATCCAGATTGCTGTCATTATCATGGCGGCGTACGGAATTCAAGCCGTGATCAGCGGAAAGATAGCAGTCGGAAAGTCCGCAGTCCCGTTGCACCGGCGGTTCTTGATTATGGCGGCGGTTTGTGGCGGTTTGTTGATAATTCTTCTCTTATTGAAATCGGCGCTGTACGGCGGATTGTCATCCTTTATGTTCGTCAAGGCAGGCGAGGCTGCCCAATACAAGCCGCAGATGCTGGCACAGCTGCAACGCTTGAGATTCGACATGTTCCACCGAGACCTGTTGGTCGCATTGCTGCTGACAGGCTTGGTATTTCTATTCATCAGCTTCCGATTGAAAGGATCGCTTACGGTTACGGGATTTCTGGCGCTCCTGGCGGTTCTCACCGTTGTGGATGTTTGGATGGTGTCGCACAAGTTCTTCCAGCCCCATCCGCGCTCGTCGTTTGAGGAGCCGTTGAAGGAGACGGCAGCGATGTCGTTTGTCAAGAAGGATCCGACCCTGTTTCGGGTGTTGCCGCTGGGGGAATTGTTCCAGGACAACACCTGGATGGCGAACGGGATCGAATCGGTCGGGGGGTACCAAGGCGCCAAGGTTCGGCGGTTCCAGGATTTGCTGGATTACGTGCTCTACAAAGGACCTGATCCTCAGTTTCCGCTTCATCACAAGTTGGTTAATCTTTTGAATGCCAAGTATCTGGTGTCGAAAGGCAGACTTCCGGGTAGTCTCTATCGGACAGTGTTCTCGGACAATGCCACCGGCGAGGTGGTCAGCGAGAATCCGCAGGCGCTGCCTCGGGCGTTCTTCGCGGACACGGTGTGGGTGAGGAGCAGCCGGCAGGATGCAATCAACGCCTTGAGTGATCCGAACTGGGACCCCGCCACTATTGCAATAGCAGAGCAGAGCATTCCCTGGGAACCCGGTCAGGGTGAGCGCTCGGTCGAAATCATGTCGTATCGTGTAGAGGAGGTCGTTCTTAGAGCCAGTGTGAGTCGTCCGTCCTTGTTGGTGCTTGCCGATACCAATTATCCGGGAAACTGGCATGCGGAAATCGACGACAGGAGTACGCCTATCTACATGACGGATTATTTGCTCCGGTCCGTGATCGTTCCTGTCGGGGAGCACACGATTCGATACTACTTCCGATCGCGGGCAATCCAAGCTGGGATCACGCTCTCCACGATCGGACAGATTCTGGCGGCGCTCCTTCTGGTTGCCGGGATTGTACTGGAACTGCGTCGACGTCAAGGGGCGAAAGCTTTGGGCTGATCCATGCCGGTGGAATGGGACACCTTACACCTGGAATATGACCCGCTTAAAGCGGGCATCGGAAGGTGGATTCGCAACAGCCCTGTGATCCGGCGTCTGTTCTATTATCTCCTCGGTCGCTTCTTTCTCAGGGAAAGGTACGTCAAACGGGAGTTGCGGCGGATTGCATCAAGTGGCACAGTCATCCGGGAAATCTGGGACGCTGGCTCCGGATATGGTCAATACAGTTGGTTTTGCGCCAGGCTGTTTCCTCAGGCGACTATTCTCGGCACAGACGTCAAGCAAGAACAAGTCACGAACTGCACTCGGTTTTGCACACAGATGCGGCTGGATCGCTGCCGATTCGAGGTCGGCGACCTGCAGAAGACTTCCTATGATACGCGATTCGATCTTATCCTGTCGGTGGACGTGATGGAGCATATCGCCGATGACGCTGCAGTGTTCCGCAATTTCCACCGTTCGCTTCGACCGGGCGGGCGATGCCTGATCCACACGCCGGCTCGACCTCCAAAGTCGCAAGAGGAAATCAGCCCGGAAGGGACAAGAAGCGTGGTGGCTGAGCATGTCCGGGAAGGCTATACGCCGGACGAGATTCACCAGAGGCTTGAGCAGACAGGTTTTGTGGTTACGAGGTTCGCATTCACTTACGGATTAGCGGGCTTCAAAGCTTGGAAGCTGCTTCAGGGCTACCCCATGAGATGGCTGCATGTCAGCCGTTGGGCCTGGCTGTTTCTGCCTTTCTACTATGCGGTCGTGTGTCCGATAGCGGAGTACTGGATGCAGCGTGACCTTGCGGCGGATAATCCCACAGGTGGCGGCATTTTGGTCCTGGCGGAAAAGCAACCATAGTATCGAAGGAAATCAATGGCAGTTGTGATAATTTGCGCGGGAAGAGGATGACAAAGCATCCGTACTACCGAGTCGGTCCCTTCAAAGGGATTCTGTTCTTGACGGCGGTTCTCCTGGTGTTGTCGGTGCTGGTGTACACGCGAATCATGGTCGATTCGTTGCGGGATCATAGCAGGTCAATTTTGTCCAATAACGTGGAACACTACCGCTTTCTTCTGTCCAGCGTGAGCGCGGAAATGGCTCTGGCGGAGATTAATCGGATCGATTATCCCGTGATCTTGACCGACCGGAATGGTGTTCCGAAGTTTTGGAAGAACGTGGGCGTTGAGCCGAGTGACACCTCGGTTGCCGCGAAGAGGAAGTTGGAGAGGCTGGTTCGCAAGATGGACGTGTCGGGGAATCATCCGATTCCGATTGAATTGGCTCCCAATCAGGTGGATTATTTCCACTATGGCGACACCATCGTCATCAAACAGCTAACCTGGCTTCCAATCGTGGAAATCGGCGCGGTGGCGATGTTCATACTTATCGCCTACCTGGGATTTCAAAATATCAAGCGCAATGAGGAAAGGTCGGTCTGGATCGGTCTGGCAAAGGAGACGGCACACCAATTGGGCACTCCACTGACAAGTTTGATGGGTTGGCTTGAAGTGCTTGGTGATCCGAACCTGGATCATCAGGCGTTGGAGAATGCTCATCCCGAGATGCGGCGTGATGTAGCGAGGCTGGAGCAGATTGCGACACGGTTTTCGCAGATCGGCTCGGAAATTGTGTTGAATGAAGAATCGGTGACGGATGTGATCAAAGAGACGGTGGATTATTTCCGACAGCGCCTTCCCAGTGATTCCAAGCATATCGAGATTATCGAGAATTACGAAGTACAGCCGAGGCTGCCGTTGAATCGCGTCCTCTTTTCCTGGGTAATGGAGAATCTGCTGAAGAATTCGGTGGATGCCATAGGCGACCAGCGCGGCATGATCACCATCACTTGCCAGGCAAAAGGCGACAGAGTAATTCTGGAAGTCAAGGACACCGGAAAGGGCATTGACCCCAAGGATCGCAAGTACGTTTTCCGCCCGGGATTCAGTACCAAAAAACGTGGGTGGGGGCTGGGATTGTCGCTGGCGAAACGCATCATCGAGGAGTATCACCGTGGCAAGCTGACGCTGCGCTTTTCGCGTCCGGGAGCCGGAACTACCATGCGCATTCAGTTGTCCAAAGCAATGTGATGTCTGATTGAATGGCTCTGAGATCATATCTCCGAATCGGGTCGATAGTTGCGGCTGGCGTCGTGGTGGTGCTCTTGGCAGTGGTAACCGAATTCTTCTTGCCGATGCCGGTTGGTACGGATCGCGCACCTCAGACCATACTGATTCCACCGGGGTCATCGTTTTCCCAGGTTTGCCATCAGCTTCAAGAACGGGGACTGGTGCGGGATCGGTGGGCGCTGATCCTGCTGGCAAGGATCACGGGATTGGAGCGGCATTTCCCCGCAGGCGAAATCACGTTGCAGCCTGGAATGTCGGTATGGCAACTGGTCTGGACGCTCAGGAAGTCCGAGGCGTCCACCGTGGATGTAACTCTGCCTGAGGGACTTTCGGCACGCGAGATTGCTGCGATTCTGCAGGCGAAGGGCGTGGTTGATTCGGCAGCATTCGTGCGCGCGCAGTCAAATCCGGAGCTGCACAGGAGATTGCAGATCAACGCCCCCGATCTGGAAGGATACTTGTTCCCGGATACCTACAATCTCTATCGCAGGATGGATGCCGATGCAGTGGTGCAGAAGATGGTGGATCGATTTTCGGAAATATGGAATGATTCCATGACCACGCGTGCCAACCAATTGGGATGGTCGATTCGACAGGTGCTGACTCTGGCGTCCATTATCCAGGGAGAGGTGATTGTGCCGTCCGAAGCTCCTATGGTGTCGTCAGTGTATCACAATCGATTGAAAGCCGGTATGTTGCTGCAAGCCGACCCGACAATCCAGTACATCATCACGAATGGTCCGCGCCGGCTGCTCCGAGATGACCTCGAGATCGATTCGCCTTATAACACCTACCGGCATCGGGGATTGCCGCCGGGACCGATCAGTAACCCTGGGCGGGCTGCTATCCTGGCGGGGCTGTATCCGGCAGATACCAATTACCTGTACTTCGTTGCGAAAGGCGACGGGTCACACGCATTCAATGCCACCGAGGAAGGGCACTGGCGTGACAAGTGGAGATTCCAGAAGGTGCGGCGGGAAGTGGCACGGAATAACGCGAATTGACGACACGATGAGATCGAGAGGCTGACGACGTGGTTGACTTATCGGAATTGAATGATGCGCAGCGGGAGGCTGTGGAGACCCTTCAAGGTCCGGTGTTGATTTTGGCTGGCGCCGGGTCGGGAAAGACCAGGGTACTAATTACCAGGATTGCCGTTCTGATTGACCGGGGAATCGTCCGCCCTTATCAACTGCTGGCGCTGACCTTCACTAATAAGGCTGCCAAGGAACTCCGGGAACGGCTGCACGCCATGATTGGTCCTGTGGCGGAACAAGTGCGTGCGGGGACGTTCCATTCCACATTTGCAAGATTGCTTCGAAGGGATATTGAGGCATTGGGCTATCGGTCGAATTTCGCGATCTACGACACGGATGATTCGGAACGGGTGATCAAGGGAATCCTCGATGATCGGAAAACGCCGGAGGAACGGTTTTCGGCGGGGCGGATTCAAAGTCTGATCAGCCGGGCGAAGAATTCCGCGGAACCGCCGGAGGTATGTCTTCGAGGCATGCTGGGACCAGTGGCAAAGGTGGCGGCGGATATCTACCCGGAGTACCAGAAGCGGTTGAAGGCTAGTAATGCATTGGATTTCGACGATTTGCTGCTGGTTCCGAAGCAGCTGTTCGATCAGTTCCCGAAGCTCCTGGAGACGTATCGCGACCAGTTTCCGCATGTGCTGGTGGATGAGTATCAAGATACCAACCGGGCGCAGTACGAGTTGATCAGGGCGTTGGCAGCCAGGGATCAGAATATCTGCGTGGTGGGAGACGACGACCAGTCGATCTATGGCTGGCGGGGGGCGGATTTACGGAATATCCTGGAATTCGAGAAGGATTTTCCGAATGCGAAAGTCGTTCGCCTGGAGCAGAATTATCGATCCACACCGCAGATATTGGACCTGGCATGGAATGTGATTCGCCGAAACGTGGAGCGGAAAGAGAAGAAGCTGTGGACAAAGAAGGAAGGCGGCGATAACGCCACCATCATCAGCGCCATGGACGAGAACGAAGAGGCATGGCGGATCGTGGAGGAAATCGATCGGCTGGCGATTCACGAACGCCGTCCCTACGGGCATTTTGCGGTCTTGTACCGAATCAATGCTCAGTCGCGGGCGTTGGAGGATACGTTGCGGCGACGGGGGATCCCGTACGAATTAGTCGGAGGGGTGCGGTTCTACGAACGGCGGGAAATCAAAGATGTGCTGGCGTATCTGAGGATCCTGGACAATCCGGACGATGCAGTGAGCCTGCTCAGGATCATCAATGTCCCGAAACGCGGGATTGGCGATAGCACTGTCAGACAACTGTCTGACTTTGCCGCAGCCTCAAACCTCTCGTTGCGTGAGGCATTGAGGAAAGTCGGTGGAATCGAAGCCTTGAAGACAGCCGCCCGAAGCAGATTAACTGCGTTCAATGATCTGCTGACGGGCTTGGAAGCTGATGCTGCATCTGCGTCGCCATCGATGATCGCCAGGCAGATCATCGATAAGATCGGAATCAAGGCAGCTTTGGAAGACGAAGGCACGGAAGAAGCTCACGCCCGGATCGACAATCTTTTGGAATTCCGATTCGCGTTGGAGGAAATGGAGGAACGCAATCCGGAATTGACGTTGACGGATTTCCTGCAGGAAGTGACTTTGATGTCTGAGGTGGACGAATGGGAAGAGGGAAAGGGGCATGTGACGCTGATGACGCTGCACAGCGCCAAAGGTCTGGAGTTCCCGGTGGTCTTCGTATCGGGGGTAGAGGACGGACTACTGCCTTTAGCGGGTCGGGAGGAAGCCCGGTCTGACGTGGAGGAGGAACGGCGGCTGCTCTATGTAGGGATGACCCGTGCACAGGACAAGCTGTATCTCAGCTTCGCCAACCGGCGACGGTTGTTCGGAGAGGGGGGTGTGCAAGCGCCTTCCCCATTCTTATTGGATATCCCGGGCGAATTGATTGACGGAGATGCTTTGCCGCAGCATGGCGACGTCTTGATATCCATGGGCGCATATGCAGGAAGCCATAGTGTTTCCCGAGGCTCAGGGCGGAAGAGAACTGCCTCGGGTTCGGATCATCGTTACCGAATTGGGGACCGGATTCGGCATCGAGATTTTGGGGACGGGACGATTATCGCGAAGAGCGGCGGCGCTGACGATTTGAAGATCCGAGTGCTGTTCCGGAACGCCGGGACTAAGACCTTATTGGTGCGTCTGGCGCCGATTAAGAAGTTGGAAAGTTAGAAAGTCAGAAAGTTGGAAAGTTGTCCCCCTTCTGGCGAGGGGGGAAAGTAGAGGGCAGTACGGGATTTCTGCCCGCGCCCGGTCATGGGCGGGACGTCCCTGATACGGAAATAGGAAGCACGATACCAAAAAGTCAGAGTCGGACATGATATCTCGAAGACGAATTGCCTCTCTGGCGCTTGTTGCTCTGCTTGTCGGTGCTGCAATTCCCGGATATGCCGCCCCAAAAACAGAGGCTGCCAAAGACTCGCAAGAGCGCAGTCGGGATTTCTTCCTGGCGTATCGGATGTACCAGGACAAGATGTATGAATTGGCGGCAACGGAGTTGCTGGAATTCGCACACAACAACCCCGGGCATGTCAACAGCGGCGAAGCTCTGTACCTGGCGGGGGAATCATTGTTCAACGTCGGTGATTACGACCAAGCTCGGGGCGCCTACCTGGAATGCGCCATTGAGTATCCGCTGGACAGCAGGGTCATTCTCGCGTTAACCCGAGTGGCGGATTGCTGGGAGAGGCTCAAGAAGCCTTACGAGGCGGGCGAAGCATATTTCCGGGTGTATATGCAGGCGCCCGGCAGCGAGCAAGCCGCGAAAGTGCTGCTCAATGCGGGCAAATCGTACGTTGCGACGGACTCCTTGTCCCAAGCCCGGGACGTGCTTGAGACTTATCTGGATCGCTTCTCGGGCATGCCGGGTGCGGTGGAAGCGACCGTGATGCTGGCGGAGATCTCCGATAGGATGGGCTCTCCGGAGGGTGCGGAATCCTTATTCTCCCGGGCATTTGGCGACGCCTCGGTCGATTCTGTCAAAGAGCAGGTGCTGTGGCGGTGGTTCCAGACGGTGCATCGGGACGGCGATTACGTGTCATCTTTGAAGGTGGGCGACCGGTTGGTAGCGAAGTTCCCCAGGTCGGCGCTCGTTCCGGCTGTGCAATGTTCCCTTGGAGAAATGGCGCTCATGGCGGACGATGCGGCAGAGGCGGAGAGGCGTCTGACGGAATCGTTGAAGTCCAAGGATTCCCCAAGAGATACTAAGTGGCTAAGGGCAATTGCTCGATACGAGAGACGCAACTGGGACGGGGTGTTGGAGGATGTCCGGAACGAAACATCAGTCGCAGCTCAGTTGATGAAGGCGCTGGCTCTGAAAGAGAAGGGTCAATTCGACCAGGCACGCGGCGCCTTTGTGGATTGTATGAGCCGGAATTGGGGAGGACCATATGGCTTGAAGGCGCTGGAGCAGTTGTACGATGCCAATATAGTGCTGACATCTGACGAGTTGAAACGGATCCCGGGCTTGGGCACGCTTTCAGATTCGGTCGATATCAGTCACTGGGGGAGATACTGGCTGGGAGTGATTCCGGGCGACGCCATTTTCCCCGACGAAAGTCTGGTGGAATCCTTGATTCGCAATCCCCACAATTCCTTTGCGGATGACGTGTTGTACAGTCGCGCAGGCTGGAATCTCCGCCGCGGATCGTGGGAAGACGCCTATCAGGATTTTTCACTCCTGCCGGTCAAATTTCCGTCCAGCGAATGGGTGATTAGCAGCCAATTGCTGGCGGAATCACTGACGTTTGCAGCAGTACCGGATCCTGACCGTTTCGACGCGCTGGGGGACCTGCTAGCTCAGCAGGCGGTGAGCAAAGCACCGGTTTCCTCGAACGACATCGCTTGGTGCTATTTCCGGCAGTTCAAGTACTACGAGAAGTCCAGCCAGTGGTTCCAGCGGACGCTGGCAGGTAAGCAAAGCCCATCGGATCAAGTCGCAGAAGCGCAGTTTGGATCGACGCTAAGTGCGTTGTACCAGCTCCGATTAGACTTGTGGATGGAAAAGACGGCGAAGGGACAGAAGCCGGACAGCCTGATCTCGGCTGCCTTCGGTCAATTGAAAGCCTCGGATGCGCTTGCGGACTATCGTCCGTTGATGGAGCAGGCGGTCACGATGTTCCAGGAGGAGTTTCAACAGAAGACCTTGCCGATTAGTCCCATTATCAAATGGCTGACCGTCCCCAATGACAGCACGTATTCTAACGCGCTGGTTCCGTCATTTCAACCGATTCTGATTCAATATCATCTGGGTCTTGCGTCAGAGGATCCTAAGGGTCAGCATCGTCGGATCGCGATGGCGTTGCTGGAAGACGAGGCTGGTTCGGATTCGGAGCCGATTGGGAAACGATGGGCGATGTGGCAGATCGCGAATCTGACCCTGAGTGATACCACTATCACCACGGCAGCCAATCAGCTTAAGGAGCTGGCGCGATCCCCGGGACCTTTCCAGGTGGAGGCGGCGTTGGAATTGGTGGAGGAGCTGGCGACGCCGGAAGAGCGAATCCGTTACCTGGTGGCAGCACGAGAGAATACGCCGTACCATCGGGACTATCGGAAATTGTCAATAGCCTTGGGAGATCAGTACTTCCAGGCGAAGAGGTACGATGACGCATTGAGGACTCTCTCCGATATCGATTCGGCGGAGACCTTGACGTCAGATCCTTTCGTTAGATTCACCCTGTCCACGGACGACCTGGAATACAAGTTGGGATCGGCATTTCGGGCTTTGGGGCGCCATGACGAAGCCATGGTGCATTTCCGACGGTATCTGCAATTGCATCAGAGCGGACCGACTGCGGAAGCGGCTTTGTACGCTCTGGGCAGGACGGAGGAAGATCGCGGATTCCCGACCAAGGCTTCGGATTACTACCGGCACTTGCATGAGATTTCTCCGGGATCGGATAACGACCGGCTGGCGATGATTCGCACCGCTGATATTCTATGGCGATCGAATGACTATGACAATGCTGCGAAGGCATATCAGGACTTGAAGACTCAATTTCCGAAATCCGAAGACGCTATGGAGTGGGAGTATCGGCGGATCATGTGCTTGTATCGGTCGGGGAACTCCGCGGCTGGCAATGCGGCAGCCGCGCAGTTCGAAAAGGATTATAAGAAGCAGGCTGGATTTGACGATCTTAATGCCGAATTGGACCTGGAATCCGGAAAGGCGATGGCGAAGGCTAATCAGGCAAAGGAGGCGGAGAAGGTCTTTGATGGATTGGCGAAGAAGTACAGCGGGAAGTCGATGGGTGCGGCTGCCAGTTTTGAACTGGGCAAGTTGAGATTGAAGTGGGAAAAGCCCGATGCCGGACTGGCGATCTTGACGAAGATCCCGTCGCAGTACCCAAAGGATCCGATTCTGCCGGACGTGTATGTGGCGTTAGGAGTGTTCTACTATCAGAATCAACAGATGGATAATGCCCTATCGGCTTTCCAGAGTGCGCTGGCATCGGTGCAAGACGAGCCTGAGATATTGAAGGATGTCTTGAATAACCTGGTCGTGGTGTATCGGGACCTGGGTTTGTGGGAGGCGGCGTTGTCGGCGCTGGAGAGGTCGATTGCACTGTATCCCGATGATGACACGGTAACGAGGCGGTTGGAACAGGGACAGTTTCTGATTCATATCGGGGAGACGGATCGGGCAGTCGAGGTATTGAAGAAGCAGCTTAACCGAGCGCAGGGCGATGACCTGCAGGCGGTGCAGTTCTACATCGGCGAGGCATATTTCCAGAAAGGAATGTACGCCAAGGCGGCGGCGGAATACATGAAGGTAGTCTATGCGGAGGTGGAATCGAAGCTGGATTGGGTGGTGACGGCGATTTACCAGGCGGGGCAGTGCTACGAGCGAATGGGCAAGCCTGACGCGGCGATTGCCATGTATCGGGACATCATCAAGCGCCAGGGTCGGGAGTCCCCTTACAGCCGTGGCGCACAGGCGAGGATTGATGAGATTCAGAAACGGGAGACCCTCTTAAAGAAAGCGCCATAGGAAGAGTTCTGCTTGCATTCGAAGAAATTTCTCTTTAATTCTGATAGACATATCATTTTCATTAAGTCGGAACATGGAGGCAGAAATGGTCGGTTTTGATATTTCTAAGGAAATAGGAGCCATCGCATCTCGCGACAAGATGATACGATATTTTGACGGCTATTCCTCTGAACGCATGGACGAGTTGGCGGAAAGAAAAACTAAGCGGCCTTTGGTCAAGAGTTATATGCTTGAGCATGTCGGGAGTGCTGGGAGCCAAAAACACGCTGATGATCTTCTTAATAATAACGGGATGGAGACAATAAAAATAGATGAGAATCTATTTCAGGTTCGCGATAAGAGGCGAGATGGAGAATACATGGGGTTCATTGAAGTATTGAATCCCAGATATTTCGTGTTCTACACTATTCATCATAGTGAAAAATCCGATAGATGGATAAACGATCTGGTGCTCAATTCGCACGAACTTGACCATGTATGGCTGAGTGGATTAACTTTTAATGTCTTATGGCAAAGAGTCGCTCAACTTACTAAACCGAATAGGTATGTGAGTATGTTATTTGTGCATGAAAGTATATATCAAATTGACAATGAATATGATGGAAATGAGGAGGAGGAAGAAGAAGATATCACAACCTCTCCCGATGATATGGAGGTGAAAGATGTTGTTGAAAAAAGAGCATCAAAATTTAGATTAGTGGATAAAATTCATACTGTTCAGAAAAATCTTGAGCAACTTCAACAGATATATTCACCATTGTATGCCATTAGCCAGCTGAGATTTCCATCGCCGACAGGAAGAGGTGGCCACGATTTTTTTGATTACGGCAAAGTCACAAACCGCAGTGGAGATTTTAGAGATCACAGATTACATATTTTGTATGTTCAGCGAATATATGAAAATTTAATAAGAGAAACAGAGCAAAAGGCTTGGCATAGCATTGAGCAATTGTCTGCTCCGGCTCAATTTCACAAAATAATTGGTTCTCCGGTGACCATCAAATTCAGGGATAGGCTTAACAAAGAGACATTTGATTACTGGATTTCGTCAACTTTTGGGCGCACAAAAAATCGATTTAGATTATGGGGAAATCCTATAGTATTGGGACCGACAAAGGTTCATGTTTATGGGCTAGATAAGCATCTCTGGAAACCTATTTTTCTGGAGATTACAGATGAACATTTGATAGCTATGCTGCCTAAGGGAACTTGTGGCAATACCATTCATAGACTGATCTGTAATATTCAAAGGTATATTGACCCAGGAGCAGAAGCCTACATTGGAGAGACAGAATACAAGTCAATTGTGGATAAATCTTCGAAGGGAATCAACTATGAACCAAGAGATTAGCGAACTGATAAAGGATCCATTATTTCAATTGAATTTGGCGATCTGGCTTGCTTTGCCACAGCCAATAGGGAAGGGATTTGTTTATCCATTATTTCATAAGTCTGGATTGAGTGTATATTTAATAGGAAGACTACTGTCGTTGCCCCCAAGCACGAAGCTAAAAATAGCTGAGGAAAGTGACTTCCAAGACGGTGCAAAGCCAGATATCATATTGGAAAAGGATTCCGCAGATAGGATTTGTCTTTTGGAATGTAAAGCTTCTTCGTTTGCCGAAGATTATAAAGCTGCGCGACAAGCAAGAGCACTACTATTAATAGTTGGACCCATTCTTTCGGAAGTATTAGGTCTCCAGATAGGTGCCCACAAAGAGGGTATACTATGTTATCTGACAGGATGGGATCAGACCGAAAGTTTAGAACAGACTCTAATGACTCTCAATAACAAAATTATGACCAAAACAAATCTTATAACGGGCGATTTCGGCTGCTTTGGATTAAAGCCGACTGAGACTGGGTTACTTTTGGATTATCCAGACAAAGTAAAGCGATTCCTGTCTATTCATGATGAACCGCCCGTCAAAATCATGGACATCTTAGATGGCACTGATCCAAGATTTTATTACAGTATTCCGTATGATCCAACTGTTAGTCAGTCGGAGCGCGAGGGTGCTTTTAGTAGAAGATTAGTTTTTGATAAGGAGCTGAGCTACATCATTGCCGCAATTGGGGAAGCTGCCATACCGTCATCTGTGGTATTAACAATTGACGATATTTTGAATTTTGTGACATCAGGTCTTTATGATAAATGGGTTGATAATCAAGCTAGGAAACCTTTGAAGAAGATGGTACGTGATTATGTCACCAAAATATTCAGCGGAATCGGAGAAATGTTAAGAAATAAGATAAGAGACGATCCCAATAGAGGATGGGCAATATCTTTAGAAGATCATAATACTAAAGAAATTATCCTTAATCATCTTATGAAATTTAAACCTGAGACTTTGGATTTCTCTGAACGAGTACTGCCTGGCTTATTTGACGAATAGTCCCGCATTCTTATGAGTGCGGAGATTATTGGTCAGGGCTGGGTTTGGTATTTTACGCTGGAAGTGGCGAAACGATGTCGAAGGATGAAAATTGTGGGGAATGATATTTAAACTTGCTGCAGTCCCGAATAGTCGGGATGAAGTTTCAGGGCAAGCCCCTGCAGAACATGAATGAGTCAGGATCACAGGGATCCTGACCTACTCCTGGATCCCTGCTTTCGCAGGGATGACAATGCCTGACCCCCCTTTGATCCGCCATAGGCGGATAAATTCCCCTTACCGGTGTAGGGGGGAAGAGGACTGTCAGGTGAGGAATCGTGATTCGTTGACACTTGACAGCACCCAAAATTGTAATCACGCGGTAGCAAGCTGCCGCGCTCCATAGCGGAAACAGAATTTTCAGGTTTGGGTCGTCAGACGAGAAAGGAACGTGCGTTGAAAACGAGCGACTTGGACCGGGCAACTAAGTTCCTTCGAGTTGCATTACTTGCCGGGGGAATCCTATTCGTTGTTCTCTATATTGGGGTGGCTCTGCTGCGGATCAGATATCCGTTTGAGCTGGAATGGCTGGAGGGAGGCATGGTGGATCACGTCCTGCGCATCCTGTCCGGACAGCAGCTGTACGCCAACCCCACTATGGAATTCACGCCATTCCTGTACACGCCGCTGTATTACTATATATCGGCAGCGGTTGCACAGATTGTCGGGATAGGATTCTTCCCGCTGCGATTGGTGTCGTTTGCCGCATCGCTGGGCTGTTTCGTCGTCATCTATGGTTTCGTAAGACGCGAGACTGGTAATCTGTATTCGGCGATCCTGGCAATGGGGATGTTTGCAGCGACCTATCGGATCGGCGGTGCCTGGATGGACATAGCGCGAGGCGACACACTGTTCGTTTTTCTCGCCTTGTTGGCGATCTATCTTGTCAGGTTCTACGATTCGTGGTCGTCCTATGTGCTTGCCGGAATACTGATTTCGCTGTCGTTCTTGACCAAGCAAGCGGCGTTGACCATTGCAGTTCCGATGGCTCTGTACTGCCTGATCACAAATTGGCGCCGGTCTTCATTCTTCATAGGTACTGCCACCCTCATCATCGCAGGCAGCACGTTATTGCTGGATCGCATTCATGACGGGTGGTACAGCTTCTATGTGTTTGATCTTCCTGTGGAACACTACAGCTTGAAGGCGCGATATGTCTTTTTCTGGGTCGATGATCTCTTGGCGCCTTTGCCGGCGGTTTGTGTGGTTTCGGTGGTGTATTTGCTGAGTCTATTCTCGCAGGCTGGCAAGAAGAGAGCGTTATTCTATGTGCTGATGACGGCAGGCATGATCGGAACCGCCTGGTCAGGAAGACTGCATTCCGGAGGATATCTCAACGCATTGATGCCGGGTTTCGCCTTTCTCGCGATACTTTTCGGATTAGGGTTTCACGGTCTGGCGGATTACTTTCACGGGAAGGGTTCGGCCTCCAACGGGGGTGTAACGGTGGCTTTGACATTTTTCTATCTGGTCTGTGCCGCGCAGTTTGGCGGGCTCTTGTATAATCCAAAGGAGCAAATTCCTACCCGCCGCGACTTGGATGCGGGCTGGAGCTTCATCCAAATGCTCAAGGGAATCGACGGAGAGGTCTACATGCCAGGGCATGGTTTTCTGCCCGGTTATGCTGGCAAGAAGTCCTACGCCCACGCGGCGGCAGTGGCTGACGTCTTGAGGAGCAAGGAAACCTCGGAAAAGGCGGAATTGCTTGCGGAAATCACGAACTCAATCAGGCAGCAGTACTTTAGCGCGATTATCCTCGACAAGGATGAGTACGTTATTCCGATCCAGGACTACTATAGTATGGTAGGGCGGGTTTTTAGCGATTATTGGGTATTCTGGACCGTCACCGGTGTCGAGAGCCGACCGGAATTCCTTTTCGTGCCGAAAGAGGGCAGCGCTCTGAAGGAGTAAGACAAGCGGATGATGCCCAATTCGGGAGTGTATTCTTGACCGTATCGCATTTTCGATAGCACAAATTCTCCATGCCAACGGGAGATGCCCGGGATTGATCACTTCCTCTTACCACCGGCTGATCAAGCTGTTTCGGTTCGCACTGCTGGCGCTTGGAATCTTGTTCGTGGTTGTCTATGTCGTGGTTGCATTGTGGCGGATGGGATACCCATTTGAGCTCGAATGGATCGAGGGGAGCGGCGTGGATCATGTCCAGAGGATTCTGGACGGGAGGCACCTCTACGTCAAGCCATCGATCGAATTCACGCCATTTCTTTACACGCCGCTCTATTTCTATCTGTCAGCGGCAGTCGCCAAGTTGATCGGGATTGGTTTCGTGCCGCTTCGGCTGGTGTCGTTCGCCGCTTCAGTGGGCAGTTTTGCGATTATCTATAGCCTGGTGAAGCGGGAGACCGGCAATTGGTACTCGGCGCTACTGGCGGTCGGGGTGTTTGCTGCGACGTTTCGGATCAGCGGAGCTTGGTTCGATATTGCCAGACCGGATATGTTGTTCGTATTCTTCGCACTGGCGGCGATTTACACCATCAGGTTCGTTGATTCATGGTGGGGCTATATTCTTGCGGGGGTGTTCATTTCCCTGTCATTCTTGACCAAGCAAACGGCGTTGATTATCGCACTTCCCATGGCGCTATATTGTGTCATTGCGAATTGGCGCCGAGCCATCTTCTTTGTCGGGACGGCTGCGATCATCATAGCGGGAAGCACATGGCTGTTGGATAGGATTTCCGGCGGCTGGTACCGTTTCTATGTCTTCGAAGTGCCATCAGAGCACTACATTTTGAAAGCGCGCTATATCTTCTTCTGGATCGATGACCTTTTGCACCCGCTGCCAATAGTCTGTGCGGTCGCAGTTTTGTATCTTATCCTCAGGATTTTCAGTCCCGCGCGGCGAGAAGGGTTTTTCTATCTGCTGATGGCTTCGGGCATGATTGGAGCGGCGTGGTCGGGCAGGCTGCATTCCGGAGGGTATCTCAACACGTTGCTGCCGGCGTACGGCTTCATTCCCATTCTATTTGGCGTGGCATTTCATCATGTTTCGAGGTATCTTCAGGAACGACCGGCTGACGGTCGTGCGCAGGCTTCAGAGTTGGGCTTGTTCTTGGTCTATTTCGTTTGCACGGCGCAGATGGCTGGTCTGCTTTACAATCCGGTGAGGCAGATTCCGACCAAAGCCGATATAAGTGCAGGCTGGCAACTGGTCAAGATGATGGAAGGGATTGAGGGAGAGGTCTATTTGCCTGCGCATGGTTTTCTGCCGACGTATGCCGGGAAAAAACCTTATGCGCATGTGACTGCCATCCATGATTTGCTGCGAGGCAAAGATACCGCCGCCAAAGAGTTGATGCTCGAAGGACTCAGGGATGCAGTTTGTCACAAGAGATTTAGGGCGATCTTCATCGACAAGGACGAGTTCATTGTTGACATATCGAAGGACTACAGAATGGCAGGGCGGGTGTTCAACGACAATCGAGCGTTTTGGCCCGTGACCGGTTTGGAGATCAGACCGGAATTCCTGTTTGTGCCGAAAGACGACTCCGCCCTGCAGGAGTAGCAGCACGGGAGAAGCCAATTTGGTCGCCATATCCGTGGATCGTATTCGAGGATTCCTGCGTTATGTCCTAATAGCTCTTGGAATCTTGTTCGTTCTTTTGTATATTATCCTTGCGCTAATCCGTATCCGGTATCCGTTCGAGCTGGAATGGATCGAAGGGGCGCTGGTCGATCACGTCAAATGGCTGCTGAGCGGACACAAGTTGTATGTTCCGCCGTCGCTGGATTTCGTGCCGTATTTCTACACGCCGCTCTATTTTTATCTTGGTGCGGCGGTATCGACAGTCACAGGAGTTGGATTCGTCCCGCTGCGACTAATTTCTTTCCTGTCGTCGCTGGGGTGCTTTGCCATCATTTTCCTGTTCGTGAAGCGGGAAACCGCCAGTGTTTTCGCGGGATTCCTGGCGATGTCGTTCTTTGCCGCAACCTATCAGATCGGTGGCGCCTGGTTCGATCTGGCTCGGATTGACATGTTGTTTCTCCTGTTCCTGCTGTGGGCGATCTATCTGATCCGGTTTCACGAGACGTGGTTTGGGTATCTGCTCGCCGGCGTCATGATTTCGTTGTCATTTCTGACCAAGCAGAATGCGCTGCTGATGGCGGTTCCGATTGCACTTTACTGCGTGGTTGCCCGTCCGAGGCTCGCGATTTTCTTCGTGGGATCTGCCGCGCTTCTAATCGGCGGCAGCTCGCTCCTGCTCAACAAGATTCACGACGGCTGGTTCAACTACTACGTATTCAAATTAGCGCCGCAACATTACATGCTGCGGCACCGGATTGTATTCTATTGGATTGAGGACTTACTGGCTCCGGTTCCGGTCGCCAGCGCTGCCGCAATATTCTATGTTTTCCGCAGGCTTTCGGATTCGTTCAGGAAGGAAGGGCTGTTTTACCTGTTGACTTCCGCCGGAATTCTGGGCGGAACCTGGATCACCAGGATGCACACCGGTGCTTTTGTCAACGTGCTGATTCCGGCGTATGCCATGATCGCCATTCTATTCGGGCTGGGGATTCATCGGATCTTGGTGTATGTCAGGGAGGGAATGGGCGATAACCGCGCCCTGGTTCGGGATAATTTGACGTCGTTCGTCTCTTTCGTCTGCCTCGTCCAATTTGCGGCGCTGCTGTATGATCCGACTCATCAGGTTCCCAAGAAGGCTGACCTGGAAGCCGGCACGGAATTCATACAGACGATTTCGCAGTTACAGGGGGACATTTGGGTGGCAGGACATGGATTCTATCCGGCGCTCGCTGGCAAACGGAGCTTTGCACATGCCGGATCCATTGCCGACATTTTGCGTGCAGACGAAGGACCGGTCGGTCGGCAGTTACGTCTGGAAATCGAGGACGCGTTTCGCGAGCACAAATTCTCGGCGCTGGTCATGGACAAAAGCGATTATAAGTTTTTCGTGGATTTCAACCGGTACTACCAATTTCAGCGGGATATTTTCAAGTCCGATCGCGTGTTCAAAACGTTGACCGGGCAACCATGCCGACCGGAGTATATCTACGTTCCCAGGACTCCGGACGGTGGGCAGTGATGGGAGAACGTGATCACCTGTGCTGTCATGCGTCCCCGCATGACAGCCTGTAGGTCGGGTTCCGAAGCGAAGAAACCCGACAATTCCTGTGTCATCCTGAGCGAAGCGAAGGATCTGGTGGTGCAGGGTGTCCTCACCCGGCACCACATTCCTTGGACAGCGGTCGAAGGGCAGCATGCTTGAAGCTTTGATGAAGAAAGTCATCGCCGACCGGGTGGCGATGGCGTTGGAAGAAGATTTGGGCGGAATCGGAGATGTGACCACCGACGCTATTCGACCGATTTCCGCGACCGGAACCGGCATCATCAAGAGCAAAGCGGATGGGATTCTCTGCGGGATCAATGCAGCCCGCGAAGTGTTTTCGCAGCTCGATCCTGACGTCGAGTTTCCGGTTAGTCTGGTGGACGGCGCTGAGATGGGTTTCGGTACCGTAGTCCTGGAGGTCAAGGGCAAGTACTCAGCGCTGCTAAGGGGGGAACGGACGGCATTGAATTTCCTGGCAAGGCTCAGCGGAGTGGCGACGCTGACCGGAAAGGCAGTCCGAGCGGTAGAGGGAACCGGAGTCGATATTCTGGACACGAGAAAGACTACACCGGGATTTCGGCTGCTGGAAAAGTATGCGGTGCGTGTTGGCGGAGGCAAGAACCACCGGTGGGGTCTTTTCGACCAGTATTTGATTAAGGAAAATCACATTGAAGCCGCCGGAGGCATCACCCCGGCAGTTACTTCTGCCCGGTGTCATCTGCAAGAGTCCAGGAACCGCATTCCATGGCTTCCCGAATCCGCTCATGCGTCAGCACTGGGTTTGCCGGTAGTCATCGAAGTAGAGGTGCAAAATACGGCGGAAGTGAGGGAAGCTCTGGATTGCGGCGTGGATTGCATCTTGCTGGACAACATGACAGACAACCAGATCCGGGAAGCGGTCGCTCTGATTGGGGGGCGAGCCCGCATCGAAATCAGCGGTGGAGTTACGATCGAGCGCTTGCCCCAACTGGCGAAGCTGGGAGTGGATGCGATTTCCATGGGGATGTTGACTCATTCCGCGACGGCGCACGATTTTTCGATGTTGCTCAGGTCATCCTGAACTCAGTGAAGGATCTCACTTTCGTGTCTCAGGGAGACGCTTCGCTCAGGGTGACGAACGAGGAATCATTCCGAGCCCAAGCGGAGATTCTTGGTGCTGTCATGCGTCCCCGCTTGACAGCCCTGTAGGTCGGGTTCCGAAGCGAAGCGAAGAAACCCGACATTTCAACTTGTCATCCTGGAATGGGAGAGGCTATGAAGAAGAAATTGTTGTTCGCCGACGACGAACCGAATCTGCGCATCCTGTACAAGACCGAGTTCGAATCGGACGGATACGAGGTGGAGATGGCAGTAGATGCTGGCGAAGTGCTGGAGAAGGTGGAAAAGAACACCTACGATTTGATCGTGCTGGATATCATGATGCCGGGTATGAACGGCATCGAAGCCATGGAGAAGATTCTGAGCAAGGACAAGAAGCAGTTGGTGATTTTGAACACCGCCTACACCGTGTACAAGGACAATTTCATGACCTGGGCGGCGGACGCCTACATCATCAAGTCGTCAGATTTGACGGAGCTCAAGGAAAAAGTCAAAGAATTGCTTGGCGGAAACTGAGCGATGCTTCCGACCCTCACAATCATCATGGCAGGGGGACGCGGCGAGCGGTTGTACCCGTTGACCAGGGATCGTGCCAAGCCCGCGGTTAGGTTCGGAGGTATCTACCGGATTATCGATTTTACTCTATCCAATTGTTTGAATTCAGGGATACGGCAGATCTACTTATTGACGCAATATAATTCTGTGTCTCTGGAACGGCACCTTAAATTGGGCTGGAATTTTTTCAACCGTGAACTGGGCGAATTCATTGAGTCCATCCCTCCGCAGTACCGAACCGAGGATCGGTGGTATGCCGGGACCGCGGACAGCATTTTTCAAAACATCAATTTGCTGGAGCAGATGAGACCCAAACGGGTGCTGATCCTGTCCGGCGACCATATCTACAAGATGGATTATCAAGATTTGATCGCTTTCCATATCGAGACCAAGGCTCAAGTCACGGTGGGCGCTGCTGAGGTTCCACGACATCAGGCGTCTCAGATGGGCGTGATGGAAGTGGATGCCAAGTACCGCGTCAAGCACTTTTTAGAGAAACCGTCCGACCCGCCCCCGATGCCGGGAAACAGCAAGGTATCACTGGTTTCGATGGGTGTGTACATCTTCGAAACGGAAAAGCTGGTCAGAGAGTTAATCCTGGATTCCAAAGCCAACAGCGAACACGATTTCGGCAAGAATATTTTGCCGGACATGATTGCCCGAAAAGAGAACGTGTACGCCTATCCGTTCAAGGATAAGAATCGGAAAAAAGCGAAATATTGGCGGGACATTGGCAGCCTGGATTCCTATTGGGAAACTAATATGGATCTGGTCAGCGTCAATCCGGAGTTCAACTTGTATGATGCGGAGTGGCCCACCCACACCTACCAGGGTCAATATCCGCCGGCGAAGACGGTATTCGCCAACGAAAAAGAAGGCAGAGTGGGGCAGGTTCTCGATTCACTCATCTCCGGTGGATGTGTGGTTAGTGGTGGACGACTGGAACGGTCGATTTTGGCGCCTCGAGTGCGGATCAATTCGTACGCGCGAGTGCAGGAGAGCATCTTGATGGAAGATGTCAATGTCGGGCGCTATGCGAAGATCCGACGCGCTGTGATCGACAAAGGGGTGATAATTCCCGCTGGATTTGAAATCGGTTATGATCAAGAGGAAGATGCGAAGAAGTTTTCGATTACGCCGGGAGGCATCACGGTAGTTCCCAGCGGAATACTCCTGGAAAAACCTTCGAAATAGTGGTAGTCACGTCTGCGTTTCTGACGATCGAGTTTGGCGATGTTGAAGGTAGCCTTCTTGTGGCATTTCCATCAGCCCAGTTATTGGGATCCGATCCGGAAGATCGAATCCATGCCCTGGGTACGGATGCATGGCATCAAGGGCTACACAGACATGGCAGCAGCGCTGGAAAGGCATCCGGAGACCAAGGCTAATGTCAATATCGTCCCGTCTTTGCTGGCGCGGTGGGCGGAACTTGGCGCTCATGGTTTTTCCGACGAGTATTACCGGATCGCATCGATTCCCGCCGCGGGATTGAAAGCCGAGGAGAAGGAATTCCTGCTGTCGCGGTTTTTCCAGGCAAATTGGGATACCATGATCAATCCGTATCCACGGTATCATCAGCTTCTTGTCAAGCGCGGGCACCGGCTGACGCCGGAGAAGCTCACGAGGGCAGCGGATTCGTTTTCGGTGGACGAGCTTCGCGATTTGCAGGTGTGGTTCGACTTGAGTTGGTTCGGGAACGCTGCCGTCGAGCAATTCAAAGAAATTCAGGAACTTAGAAGTCGGGGGCGGGGGTTTTCCGAGAAAGACAAGAAGGTTATCTCGGATATCCAGGGGCGAGTGATTGCCGATCTGATCCCTCGGTATCGCCGGCTTTGGGAAAGGGATCAGATTGAAATCGTTACAAGTCCATATTACCATCCGATTCTACCATTGGTAATCGACACGGAGTGCGCGCGGAGGGGACTGCCCGGCGAGCCGTTGCCGGTGGAGCGTTTTAGGGCGCCGGAGGATGGCAGGGCGCAGCTGCAACGAGCCGTGGAGGAAGTCGAGAGGCTGCTGGGCAGGAAGCCCGCCGGATTATGGCCCTCGGAAGGCGGCGTCTCGTTGGAAGCGCTGCAAATGGCGGCGGAGGAGGGCTTTCGGTGGGCGGCGACCGACGAGGCGATCCTGTTTCAGACTCTGCAGAAGCCCCGCAGCGCTGATCGTCTGTATCAGGCATACACGATGGAGGTCAATCCGCCGATTGCATTGATTTTCAGGGATCATGGATTGTCGGACGCCATCGGATTTCGGTACTCGCGGATTCGGGCGAAGCAGGCGGCGGATGATTTCCTGGGGCACCTGCGCGCCATCGAGAAAGACGTCGGCTCAAAGTCTGACGGGACGTTGGTTTCCATCATATTGGACGGCGAGAATCCGTGGGAATATTTTCCTGACAGTGGGAAGCAATTTCTGGATGAGTTGTATTCCGGGATGGCCTCCAGCAAGAAGCTGCAGATGGTGCGAGTCAGTGATTATCTGGAACGTCATCCTCCCATAGAAAGCTTGACTTCGTTGTTCCCGGGATCGTGGATCAACGGTAATTTCCGGGTGTGGATCGGCGACAAAGAGAAGAACCGGGCGTGGGACTTGCTGACGCAAGCCCGGAAGGCGTTGGTTGAAACGGAAAGTCAGACAATTCCAGGTCCGCCGGATGACGTTCAGTCGGATCGAAGTCAAGCCCGGGAAGCGCTGTATCGTGCCGAAGGAAGCGATTGGTTCTGGTGGTACGGGGATCTGTACAACTCAGACAATGATGCGGAATTCGACCGGCTGTTCCGCAACAACATCCGAGAGATCTACCAGAGGTCGCAGCGGGAAGTGCCGGCAGCAGTCGATCGACCCATCGCCAGGATGCCTGGCGCGGAATGCCGGATTCAACCGGCTTTCACCATGACTCCTGTGTTGGACGGCAAAGTGACCTCCTACTACGAATGGATTGGAGCCTGTAAGTACGACATCAGTCGAGCCGGCGGCACGATGAGTCTTCCCGATGCCAGAATTCGGCGGATTCTCTATGGCTTCGACATTTCGCATCTCTATCTGCGAGTCGATTTCCAGAGGGGGAAGACATCCGATTTCGACGGGGTTCAGTTCTGTTTTGATGGGACGCCGAGGGTGCGGCTGTCGATCCCCAGGCAGCCGGCTGGGTACGGGATGCTGGCGGTGCGGGATTCCGGAAAGGGGTGGAAGGATAAGGGTCCATGCGGCGAAGTGGCATGGGCAGAGATTCTCGAGGTTAAGTTGCCCTTCGATTGCCTGGGAGTGACCGCGGGGCAGGAAATGGGATTGTTCCTCCTGGTCTTGAGCCAGGCGACCATGCTGGAACGATGGCCTCTGGACGGGGTGATTCAATTCGTTGTCCCCGGACCGGAGTTGGCAGCCGTCAATTGGTACGTGTAGTATTCTCCTCTCGAGTACTCAAATCAATTAGGATGAGTGATGAGTCAAGAAGAATCGGCATATGGCGCTTTCACTTTCGTATTCCATTCACACCTGCCGTACGTGCTTTCCCATGGTCGTTGGCCCCACGGAACGGATTGGTTATCGGAAGCAGCGGCGGAGTCCTATATCCCTTTGCTGGATGTGTTTCACCAGCTTGTTTCAGAAGGGATTTCGCCCCGGGTGACCATCGGATTGACGCCGGTGTTGTGCGAGCAGCTTGCCGATGACAAGTTTCGAGTCGAATTCCTGGAATACGTGCATCAGAAGGAAGAGACGGCGGAACTGAATCGTCAGGAGTTTCAGCGGGAGAAGAATCCCGGGCTAGAACAGTTGGCGGATCAATGGGTCACCTACTATTCGTCGATCAAAGAACGTTTTGAGCAAGCCTATCAATGCGACCTGGTCGGAGCGTTTCGGAAGCTGCAGGATGATGGGCACATCGAAGTTATCACGTGTGCCGCCACACACGGTTATCTGCCGTTGCTTTCGGAAGATGCGTGTATCCGGGCTCAGATTCGCGTGGGGGTCGAATCGTATCGGAAACATTTCGGTCGAGATCCCCGAGGGATCTGGTTGCCGGAATGCGCGTACCGTCCGGGCTATGACTGGATTTCGCCCTTCGAGGAGCATGGGACGGCAGTTCCTCGGAAAGGGACCGAAGAATTTCTGTCGGAAGCCGGTCTGCGCTACACGATCATCGATTCCCACATGCTTCAGGGCGGGAAAGCGATTGGGGTGTACTTGGTAAGGTTTCAGGGATTGCAGAAGTTGTGGGATCAGTATGAGAAGGAATTGGGTGCGGAGGCTCCAACTGCAGAACGATCCCCTTACGAGGCGCACTGGATCGGCAGTGGTTCTCCCCATCGCATGCCGGTGGCGGTTTTCACTCGCGATCCTCAGACCGGATTGCAGGTGTGGTCCGGAAAGCACGGATATCCCGGCGATGGGAACTACCTCGATTTCCACAAGAAGAAGTTCCCCGGTGGGCACCGATATTGGAAAGTGACCAGCTCCGAGGCGGATTTGGGCGACAAGCTGCCTTATGACTTGCGTTCAGTGGATGAGCGGATCCGCGAGAATGCCAGCCATTTTCACGATCTTGTTAAGGGAATCCTGACGGAGATTTCCCGGGATCATTCCGACCCGATGCCGGTCGTATGTTCGCCCTATGATACAGAACTATTTGGTCATTGGTGGTTCGAAGGACCGCGTTGGGTGTACTACGTATTGAAATGGATGCATGCGGATCCCGAGATCGAGGTTCGAACCGGGTCGGAACATTTGAAGACAGTGCAGGCGGCGCCGGTCGTATCGCTTCCTGAAGGCTCGTGGGGCGAAGGCGGCTTCCACTACATTTGGTTGAATGATGGCAATCGATGGACGTGGTCGTATGTGTATGCGGCGGAGAAGCAGATGGTGCGCGCCGTGGAACGTTTCGGACATCGGACGGATTCCAGCATCCAGCGGCTGCTCCGCCAACTGGGTCGCGAATTGCTGCTTCTGGAAAGTTCCGATTGGCAATTTTTGATCAGCACTCAGGCGGCGGCGGACTATGCCGGCACGCGACTGCTGGGTCATTCCCACGCTTTCCAAAGGATTCACGGCTATCTGGAACGCCTCGCTGAGGGCGATACACTATCCGACCAGGAATGGCTGTATGTCGAGGACATCGAATTGCAGGACCAGGTATTCCCGAAGATCGATCCCAGGTGGTGGATGTCCAATGGCAAGTCCGGTGCTGGCGCAGATTAATTGCTGTCGGGTGTCCTCACCCGACAGCCCATGAGCAAGGAAGTTGTGTTGATGTGATGCATTGAGGAGGTTTCATGTCAGAGCTTCGGCATGATCCGATACAGAGAAGATGGGTGATCATTGCCACGGAACGAGGACGTCGTCCCTCGGATTTTATTGTGGAGCCGGAATCGACCGAGACGCAATTCTGTCCGTTCTGCGAGGGAAATGAGGATAAGACGCCGCCCGAAATCGTCGCCATCCGGGACGATCATTCGGCGCGGAATACCAGAGGATGGTCGATCCGGGTAGTCCCGAACAAGTTCCCGGCGTTGACCGTCGAAGGGGATTTGAATCGGGAGGGGATCGGTATCTACGATCAGATGAATGGCATCGGAGCACATGAGGTCGTTATCGAAGGTCCACGCCACGAGGTCGATCTTGCCGAACAGCCGTTGGACAAGTTCGTCAAGATACTCAGCGTGTATCAGAGCCGTCTTCAGGATTTGATGCGCGACGAGCGATTGCGGTATATATTGATCTTCAAGAACCATGGCTCGGTTGCCGGGGCATCTTTGTCTCATCCGCACACTCAGATTATCGCGACGCCGATTACGCCTCGGACTGTCTCGCTGGAGCTGGATTCTGCCAAGGAGCATTACGACCGGAAAGAACGCTGCCTTTTCTGTGACATTATCTCACAGGAAACGAAGGACGGAATTCGAGTAGTGACCAACAACGACAAGTTCGTGTGCTTCACTCCCTTCGCCTCTCGTTTCCCATTTGAGATTTTCCTGGCGCCCATCAACCACTGCCACGATTTTGCTGAGGAGCCGCCTGATAAGATGATTCACCTGGCGTCGAGTTTGAAGGACATCCTGCTGCGTCTGAAGAGGAGTCTTAACAATCCGCCTTACAATTTCGTGATCCATACTTCGCCCAATATGCGAGCCAGAGGTCGTCGCGTTACGCACTGGCAAACCTTGCCCATGGATTATCATTGGCACATCGAGATCATCCCGCGTCTGACCAGGATGGCTGGATTCGAATGGGGCACGGGATTCTATATCAATCCCACCCCACCTGAGGATGCCGCCAAGTATCTTCGAGAGATAATGGACAAGACCAGCGACCGGGAAGTGGCACGTCAGGCGGCAGTCTAAGTATGTGACAATCCAGGCAGGATTAACATGTTAAGCTCCTATGGAAAAGGTGCTTCGACATATTCTATAACGAATAAGAGGTCAGGAGAGGGCATTGGAAAAGGTGAGAGAATTCACGGATCGGAATTTCGTCGAGGAAGTTCTGAGCAACCATCGTCTGGTGTTGGTGGATTTTACCGGGGAGTGGTGCATTGCGTGTCGCAAGATTACGCCGATACTCCGGGAGATCGCCACGGAGTATGACGGGGTATTGCAGGTGGGCGAAGTCGATGTGGACAAGTGCCCGGAACTGGCGATGCGGTATGGGGTCCGAAGCGTCCCCAGCATGCTGATTTTCGACAAGGGAAAGGTGGTCGATCAGGTGATCGGAGCCGTGACCAAGCAGGCATTGGTGCGTGTGGTGCAGGCGGCTTTGATCCCGTGATCAGGAAAGGGCGACAGTGGTCAGAATCTCAGCGGGATTGACAATTCCGGCGGCGATGCTGGTTGCGGCGAGCGTATGCCTGGCGCAGAGTTCTGAGCAGCCGATTATTCGGGAATCCACGTTGCGGATGCATCTGGAGTACTTGACATCGACCGAGCTCATGGGTCGCAAAGCGCTGGAGCCGGAGAGCAGGACAGCCGCGCACTACATCGGTGAGAATCTGCTTCGATCCGGATTGGAACCAGGCGCAAGCGGGAGGAAGTTCTATCAATGGGTGCCGGTGGAGACGTTCGAGTTCTTCGATGACCAGAGCGTTCTGGTCGATTCCGTGCGCGGGGACGTCTTGCACGGCGAGAAGGATTTCTGGATGTTCCCGAGGAAGCGCATTTCGTCGGTAACGGGAGGTGTGTACCTGTGCGGATACGGGATTCAAGCGTCGGAAGCCGGTTATGACGATTTTCGGAATATCGATGTGTCCGGGAAGTTTGTACTGGCGTTTCTTGGGGAACCGGTGACGAAAGATACTTCCAGTTTCTTCGGCAAAGGCAGATCGACCCGATATGCGATGATTCCGGTCAAGGCGGGCATCGCACAGCGATTAGGCGCGGTGGGGCTAATCTTGACCGCCTCGCCTGACCGGCGCGACGCCCGCTGGCAAGCAGCTCTGGAGCAGAAGCGCGAAGATTGGGAGTCGGACATCATTCAATTGTCAGGCGACAGCGAGTTTCCGGTACTGTTTCTGGATCCTGAGGACGCTTCGGCAATCGTCAGCCGCTATGCGAAACTGGATTTGCAGCAGTATCAGGATCAACTGAGCCAGGACATGACAGGATCTCCGATCCAGGTGCCGGAATTGACCTTACGATTGACGCCGGCTTTTTCCGATGCAGTGGTTGATAGCGTGATCAACGTCATAGCGGTCCTGGAAGGAACACCGAAAAGTAGGGGAGAAGCGATCATCATCGCCGCTCACTATGATCATCTCGGGACAAAGGACGGTCGAATCTACAGTGGGGCTGACGATAATGCTTCCGGCGTATCCGCGTTGTTGACGCTGGCGAAGGCTTTCGGCAAGAAGCAGCCGCGTCTCGATCGCACTATCATCTTCATATCGTTCGGTGCGGAAGAAGAAGGTTTGATTGGGTCGCGTTACTATGCGGAACATCCCGTATTCCCCCTGGATAAGACGGTGGCGATGCTTAACATGGATTGCATCGGACGAGACGGCTCGGACAGCTATCGCAATATGGTGCGACCACCGGAAACCGAACAGGAACGCAATCTCCTATTCACGTTCTATTCCGTTGACTATCCGGACTTGAAAGAGCTGGTACTGCGTATGCCGAATCCAGGCAATCTGTGGCTTCGTCCTGATCCTTTGACCGGGAGTTTCGACTTCGGCGATCATGCGCCATTTCTCCATCGCGGAGTTCCGGTGATGTTCTTCTTTTCGGGCTATACTGCCGATTATCACACTCCGGAAGATACGATCGACAAGATTGATTTTCCTAAGTTGACAAAAGTGACGACATTAATCCACGACTTGATCACGACCCTTGCCAACGACTCTACGCGGATTAAAAGGATTGAGGGCAAGTTGCCGCCATCTTCCTCACCGATGCATTGACATCCAGGAGCTTATGCAGGAGGCTGAGTCATGCGCTGGAAAGTAGTCTTCGTAGCTTGCGTGATGCCCGCCTGGGCGACCATCGTGTTCGCACAGACGGAGGTCTCGGGCGATGTGTCGGGGGATTGGGTTGTGGGCGGAAGTCCTTATGTCGTGGTGGGCAACTGTACGGTTCCGCTCGGTTTGACCTTGACGATTCATCACGGTGTGCGCGTATTGTTCGACGGGGACTTCTACATTCGCTCTTATGGTACGTTGCTTGCGCAGGGGACCGCAACGGATTCCGTCATTTTTTCGTCGAATGCTTCTTCGCCGGGTGCGGGAGACTGGCGCTATGTCCGAATAAGCAATTCCGGCGCCACTGCGAGCCGGCTTGAGTACTGTGGATTCCAGTTCGGTCAGAACGCAGTGTATGTGGAGGACAGCCATGCCGACATCCTGCATTGCGTGGTCAGGGAGTTTTCCGATTCGGGGATCAGGATATCAGGCAGCACGGCTCTGGTTGACCATTGCACCGTTTCCGATGCCGCCAGAGGCATCTTCGCACAAATTGGATCTCAGGTGACGATTCAGTATTGCGAAGTCACCGACAACAGCGGCGATGGGATCGAGGTCAATGCTTCCGCCGGGACGTTGGATTGGAATATCGTCCTGCGAAATGGGAATCGAGGGATCTATTTGAATAGCGCCGGAGAGATGACCATTCGCAGGAATGTCGTCGCTGTCAATACCAATACCGGAATCTATGCCTCTAACACCCTTGATATGGAGATCTGGAATTGCACGGTAACGCAGAATGACCTGCACGGAATTTTCTTCTTCAATTCACCCTTGACTCTGGGGAATATGATCGTGGACCGCAACACTCAGAATGGATTGTACGGTCAGAATTCCACTTTTTCTTTCATCTACAACGATGTATGGGACAATGGTTCGGACTATTTGGGGTGTGTTGCCGGACCGTGGGATATATCGGCTGATCCTATGTATGTCGATCCGGCGGGCGACTACCACTTGTTGGAAGGGTCGCCTTGTATCGATGCCGGTTGGCCCGGTTCGGCACACGATCCGGATGGCACCCGGGTGGATATGGGGGTGTACTATTTCGATCAGAATCATTCTCCGCAGATCCTGTCCTTCGGACCGGCAGAACTCGATACCGTTTTCTTGGGCGATTCGGTCACATTCTGGGTGTCAGCCTTCGACCCCGATGGGGACAGCCTTCGATTCGAATGGTGGCTCCGGGGGGAATTAGTGGGCGCCGATTCGTCACTGACTATCGAATTGTCAGTCCCCGGCGTTCAACAGATGATTGGCAAAGTCCTGGACGGATGGGGTGGAGGGGTGGACAGCGTCTTCTGGACCTTCATCGTGGTGGATCAGGCGGTCATCGGGACTCGCGAGGGTCGCGTGCCCGAGGAAATCTGGCTGGGCAGAGCCTATCCCAATCCGTTCAACGCGTCGATCGTGATTCCGTTCTACTTGTATCGCCCGGCTCGGGTCAAGATTGCGCTGTACGACGTTCTGGGGCGGCAGGTGGCGGTGTTATTTGATCAGCATACTTCGCAGGGGGAACACAGCGTGTACTGGGAAGCCGACGGCATCCCGTCCGGAATCTATTTCGCCGTGCTGCACAGCCCCACTGAGAAGCTGGTGGGAAAGCTGGTCAGACTGAATTAGGGCGCTGGGTGTTGCGCTACCTCGTCAGCATATTTCGAGATTATGCGCATTATCCCTCCGCTTAATTCAACATTCATCATTCAAAATTCAACATTTCTTCAACTTGGAATTAATTCCATCTGACGATGTTTGACAATTCGTAACGAATACGACGGTGGAGAGAACATGCCGCCATTACATCCTATGCTGGTTCACTTCCCCATCGGATTGGTGATCGTTGCCACATTCCTTGAATTGTTGGCGAGAGCCATCAATAAGCCTGCGTTGCATCGAGCGGCGCTGGTCAATCTGATTGCGGGGACTCTCATGGGCATTCCGACCATTCTGGCAGGTTTGGCTGCCGAAGAGGGGGTTTTCACTGCCGATCCTGCGCACGAAATCGTGGAGGTGCACCAGACGTTGGCGTTCATATCAGGTGGGCTGCTTGGGCTGCTCTCGTTGTGGGCGATATTAGGGTGGAAACGTTGGGGCGACCGATCTCCCCTGCTTTTTGTGATTGTCATGGTGGTTGCCATGATAGCGATCGGAGCGACCGGATATTTCGGCGGGGAATTGGTATTCAAGCACGGAGTGGCGGTGGAGAAGCCGACGGCGCAATTGGAGCCAGGCGCATTGCTTTCCGCAACCAATGGCTATCGATGTCCAGTGCATCGCGCGGTGACGTCTGCTAACCCGGGACTGTGTCCCGAATGCGGGATTCGTATGATTCCAATCTTGAACCCACCCGCCGCCCGGGATCTGAGGAAACACCGAGAAGAAGCGCAGCACGACTGAAAGGGATCGGGGTTTCCGCCTGGTCAGCTGTGTTGAGTGCTGAGCAGTTCAGTTTCTTTATCGCGAGAGTACGGCTACAGCGCGAGCAGCATTAGAGGAATTCTTATGAATCAGAAGTACGTATATTTCTTCGGCGGAGATCAGACGGAAGGCGATGCCGCCATGACGTCAGTGTTGGGCGGGAAAGGCGCCAATCTGGCGGAAATGACCAAGTTGCACATTCCGGTTCCGCCGGGATTTACCATTACCTGCCAAACCTGCCTGATCTATCAAGAGCAGGCTTCGTTACCCGAGGAAGTTCTGGAACAGGTGCGCGACAATATCAAGAAGGTCGAGAAACTGATGGGGCAGACCTTTGGCGGTAAGGAAAATCCGCTCGTGTTCTCAGTCCGATCCGGGGCGCCGGTTTCCATGCCCGGTATGATGGATACGGTGTTGAATCTGGGCTTGAATCAAGTCTCCATCCGGGGAATGATCGATCGCAGCAGCAATCCTCGATTCGTGTATGATTCTTACCGCCGGTTCATTCAGATGTTCGGCGATGTGGTCAAGGGCATCTCACATGATACGTTCGAATCGTTGCTCAGTAACTTGAAGTTCGAAGTCGGCGCCCAGATGGACACGGAGTTGAAGCCAGAACATCTGGAAGAACTGATCAGGCGGTACAAGGACGCTTATGTGCGCGCCATTGGTGAGGAATTCCCCGAAGATCCGTTTGAGCAATTAGAGCAATCGATCGAAGCGGTTTTTGGGTCCTGGAACAATCCGCGAGCGATCAAATATCGTGCTTTGAACCATATTTCCGACGATATAGGTACCGCGGTCAATGTACAAGCGATGGTATTTGGAAATATGAATGCCAATTCGGGCACAGGTGTGGCATTCACACGGAATCCTGCGACCGGAGAGGACGTGTTCTATGGCGAGTATTTGATGAATGCGCAAGGCGAGGATGTGGTAGCTGGTATCCGGACCCCGCAGCCGATCAATTCGGTCAACAAGATCGATGGCGATCAGACCACGCTTGAGGAATTGATGCCGGGCGTCCATGAGCAGTTGGATAATATCCGCCAGGTGCTGGACAATCACTACCGAGATATGCAGGATCTGGAATTCACCATTCAGGACGGGAAACTGTACATTTTGCAGACTCGCTCCGGGAAACGCACAGCGCCGGCTGCTATCAAGATTGCGCTGGATTACTTTCATAAGAAGATGATCGATGAAAAGGAGGCTTTGATGCGGATCGAGACCACCTTCATCGATCAATTGCTGCACAAACAGTTGGATCCAGAGCAGAAGTATCAAGTGGTGGCGACCGGACTTCCGGCGGGACCTGGAGCTGCAGTGGGTCAGGCAGTGTTCGATGCCGATAAGGCGGTCTTGTGGCACAAGAAGGGTATGAAGGTGATTTTGGTGCGCAACGAGACCACGCCGGAAGACATCAGCGGGATGAATGCCGCCGAAGGGATTCTGACTGCGTTGGGCGGAATGACCAGCCATGCCGCATTGGTCGCCCGAGGGATGGGAAAGACATGTATTGTCGGGTGCAATACGTTGAAGATAGACTTTCCGTCGCGAACGGCTACTTTGGGTCGGGAAACCATCAAAGAGGGAGACTACATCACCCTGGCGGTGGCAAAGCGCGGGGAAGTGATCCTGGGAGAGCTGCATCTGGTGGAGCCGGTGTTCAGCGGCGATTTCGAAGAGTTGCTAGCCATAGCGGATCGGCATCGCAGACTGGCAGTTCGCGCCAATGCCGATACTATCAAAGACAGCCGACAGGCACGGAAATTCGGAGCGGAAGGTATCGGCTTGTGTCGCACGGAACATATGTTCTTCGAGGGGGATCGAATCAATGCCATGCGCCAGATGATTCTTGCTGAGACGGTAGAGGCGAGGAAACGGGCGCTGGAGAAACTGCTTCCCTTGCAGCAAGGCGATTTTGAGGGCATATTCGACGCCATGGATGGACTGCCGGTTACGATTCGACTGCTGGATCCGCCGCTGCACGAATTTTTGCCTCGTACCGAAGATGAGATGAAAGAACTGGCGGAAATGTCCGGGATCAAGATTGAGGTTTTGCGGAGATCAACGAATCGCATGCATGAGATGAATCCCATGTTAGGACACCGGGGGTGCCGGCTGCTGATCACCTATCCGGAAATCTGCGAGATGCAGACTCGCGCGATTATTGGCGCTGCGATAGATGCGGCGCAGCGAGGCGTGAAGGTGCATCCGGAAATCATGGTTCCGTTGGTAGGTCATGTCAACGAGATACGCTTCGTCAAAGAGATTATTTGCCGAATCGCCGACGAGTTGATTGAGGAATCTGGTCTGAAACTGACTTATTCCGTCGGGACGATGATCGAAGTTCCTCGTGCGGCAGTCACTGCAGATGAAATCGCCACCGAGGCGCAATTTTTCAGCTTCGGAACCAACGACTTGACGCAGATGGGCTTTGGTTTCAGCCGGGATGATATTGGAACGTTCCTGCCGGAATACCGCGAACAGGACATCCTTCCCACCGATCCGTTCGAGAATTTGGATCAACGCGGAATCGGCAAGTTGATGGAATGGGCAGTGCAGAAAGGCAGAGAAGCTCGACCCGAATTGAAGATCGGGGTATGCGGCGAACACGGGGGCGACCCCAGCTCCATCGATTTCTGCCACAAGATCGGGTTGGATTACGTCAGTTGTTCTCCGTACCGGGTGCCGATTGCCCGACTGGCGGCGGCGCAAGCCGCGATCCGGGCGAAGAGTGGATCGTGAGCTTGAGAGTCAAATTTCGGCGGTTATCAGCGGGATATCCAGGATTATCGTGTGGAGCACGCAGCTTAGAAATGCCGAGATGTGAAGAATGAATCCGAATATCAAGATACCACGAGAGTCGATTGAGGAATTTTGCCGTAGGAATCGTATTCGCAGGCTTTCCTTATTCGGGTCGGTGCTCCGAGATGATTTCAGACCGGACAGCGATGTGGATGTTCTGGTCGAGTTTGAGCCTGGAACGAGAATTGGACTCAAGTTCTTCGCAATTGAGATGGAACTATCGCGCATTTTGGGGCACAAGGTGGACTTGAATACACCAAATAGTGTCAGCCCCTATTTCCGTGAGGAAGTACTTGCCGAAGCAGAGGTGCAGTATGAGCAGGCATGACGATCGAGTCATCACACGTCAAATACTGGATCACGCCCAGGAGGCAATTGAGCTGGCTAAAGACAAGTCACGGCGGGACCTGGACACGGACCGCGTGTTAAGTCTTGCCCTTACCCGTCTGCTAGAGATCATAGGTGAAGCTGCATCGCGCGCATCTCCGGGCTATCAAGCTGCTCACACGACCGTTCCATGGGCGCAAATCGTGGCGCTGCGGAATCGCTTGATCCATGGCTACGACATAATCGATTTCGATATGATGTGGGAAATCATCCAGCATGACCTGCCCGAATTGGTCATTGCGACTAAAACTATCCTGGGAATTGGGGAAGAGTGATACTCGGAGGATTGGAAAACTGAAGTTCTATCGAGTTCTGGTTCCAGACCGATGAGAGCTTGAGGGAAGTAGCGGTTATAGCCGTGGTCGTGTTTCGTGACCGGGAGAGGATCATATGGCACCCAATGTCCAAAAATCGCGAATCGTATACGCTGTGTCCGATGGCACCGGAAACACGTGCGAAACGGTGATCAAATCCGCATTGGCTCAATTTGCGGAAGGACTGGCGCAGATCGAAAAGGTCCCGCATATCCGCACGGAGGCTCAGGTCAAGGAGGTTCTGGAAAATGCCGCCAGCAAGAATGCGGTGGTGATTTATACGACTGTGTCGCCTGATGTCAGACAGAAAATCCTGTCATACGGGCAGAGTCTGGGGGTGCCCACGGTGGACATCCTGGGTCCGATTCTGTCGCGATTGTCCGACTTGCTGGAAATCTCTCCCATGGCGATTCCCGGGATTTTTCGGGAATTGGACGAGGAATATTTCCAGCGGATCGAAGCCATGGACTACACCGTCAAGCACGATGATGGAATGAGTTTGGACGATCTGGACAAGGCTGGAATCGTGTTGTTGGGCATCTCCCGAACCGCCAAGACGCCCACCAGTATCTATCTGGCGTATCGCGGCTGGCAAGTGGCAAATGTGCCGATCATCCTGGATATGGGAATTCCGGATGAGGTATATCAGTTGGATCAACGAAAGGTGATCGGTTTTACCATCTCGCCGGAACGGCTGCGGACTGTGCGGGTGGAACGTCTCAGAAAATTAGTGCATCATCAGGCGATCGATTACACGGATCTTGCCGCCATACAGCAAGAAGTGATCTACGCCAATCGGTTGATCCTGAAGAACCGGTGGCCCCTGATCGACGTGACATTCAAGTCCATCGAAGAGACATCGACCGAGGTAATGAGGATCATTTACCGGGAAATGGGCGTTCGCAAGGGGAAATACGACTATGGCACGGAGCAATCCAGCGCGGAGGAACCGTCGAAGTCACCAGCGAATACGTAGGGACCGAGGCTATTGAATTTGCATTTGACTGAGCGCTGGATCAGATTGGGTGTGGGGGCTATCTTGCTGGCGTTGTACCTTTGGGGTCCGAAGACATCGTGGGAGCTTTTGGGATTGTTTTTTGTGGCTTCGGGTATCACCGGGTTTTGTCCGGTGTGGAAGATCCTGGGGATTTCGACGTTGAAGAAAGCTCCGGCGATTAGGAAGACAGCTGCACAATCGGAAAGTGCCTATACGAAACAAGAGGATCGGTTATGAAGGCAACTGTGCAATTCGTGAAAGACATGGCTTTCGTGGGAAAAGCCACTTCCGGGCATCTGGTTCCCATGGATGCCGCAGTAGAGGCAGGCGGCGCCAATCTTGCCATCAGACCAATTGAAATGCTCTTGATCGGTCTGGGCGGTTGCACTGGTATGGACGTGGTGCCGATTATGAAGAAAAAAAGGGTGCCGTTTACTGACTTCTGGATGGAATTGGAAGCCCCACAACATGAGGATTACCCGAAGGTCTTCACGAGTATTACAATTACATATCACGTTGTGGGAAAAGGCATCAAAGAAGCGGATGTGGCGCGGGCGGTTGAGCTATCGGTTGAGAAGTATTGCTCAGCCAATGCCATGCTGCGGAAGGCGGTACCGATTGAGACCAGAATAGCGATTCATGAGAAGGGGGAAGTGAATTAAGAATTAGGAATTACGAATTAGGGACATGTGCTGTCAAACGACCCGTTTGACAAGCTTGTAGCATAGCCCCTTGTGGGCGTCTCGTGTGCTGCACATGTCCTCACCCTGCAGCCTACATCCTCTGTTTGCGCACAGTGGGGATCTGGTTGCCTCAGGCGGGGCAGCGAAGCAATCTCTTCTGTTATCCCGTCCCTTTACGTGTCATCCCTGCGAAGGCAGGGATCCAGCTTCTCCCCCCTGCTCTGCGGGGGGGATGTAGGGGGGGCACTTTCAAACTTTCTAACTTCTTTTCCCCCGCATACACAATCCCCCCAACTCGGATAACTACCATCGCATCTTCCACCATCTTGACGGTGGTCTTATCCCCCTCCCTCATCGGCGTGTACATCCGCCCGATATTGTCTATCAAACGGAAGAAGGACATAGCCGACAATTATTCTTCTCTTATTTTAGCTAAAATATTTTTCACTACCAAGAAACAGACCAGGTAAGAAAAAGTGTTCTTTAGTACTCAGTCGAGTGGTCAGCAATTCGTGGAGCTCCTCGCGTTTCTTCCCAATCTGTAAGGTCCTTAATTCATCTAGATAACTTAGGTCTTGTAATTCACGCTGAAATATATGATTTCCATTACAGAATTCAACCAATGCTTTTTCGGCAAATGACAATTCACTAATAAATCTATCAGGAATATCAATTACCCTATAAAGCGCTAAAGTAGCCAGACTATCAATTATATATTTAGTTTTTTCAAAATTCCAGTCAAGACTCAATGATCCCTTTTCACTCTCACTCCATAGATCTGCAAAAGTAGAGATTACACTACCAGGCATATTTAGAACAGACATGATGTTTTCTTTCGAGATTGCCTCGATCAGGGTCCTTGTTGATGCAAACTCGTCAATATTAGGTGTCAGTTGGAACAACTTACCATATTCATCAAAATTATACAAATATAGCATACGGTTTAGACAATATCTTATCTCTTGGACATGCCATCTACGAATTATCCCGTGCTCTGGAATTGGTTGATCGATTTTTTGAACAAGTTTCTGAGCCAAATTCTTTCTAAGCTCTATAGCCTTTCTTAAGAGATACTTCTTATCTTGAGTGATTACCTTCAAGGTGTTTCGTTTTCTAATCGAAATGTACAATCTAAATCGATCATATTTTGCCAAGGCTTTGATTCTTAAGAATGGAAGTAAAAAACCATTCTCTAAAAACATACGCTTGAGGTCGCTATAGGATGATGGATGGATCATAAGATACATGGACATTTCCTGTAGCAAACGATTAAATGTTGTGTCCCTAGGTTCTATTTCAATGATGGGGGATTTCATCCTATATGTTTCGGAAGACACCCAATCAGTTTTTGAATCGTTTAATTCCAGTCCCTCTTTGCTCAACAGACTATTAACAAGACCAATGACATCATTCTTTGTAATCTCGCTGACCAGGATAATTATATCATCTACATATCTAAGGTATTTTGCCCCAAATCTTTTGGTCAGCTCGTTATCAACCCTCTCTAAGGCAATATGCCCCAAAAAATGACTAAGATCAGGGCCTATCGGAATTCCAGCTTTACAATTTTCAACTAGATTAGTAATGAAATGTCTCGTTACACCACAAACCTTCCTATCTTTGAGATTCCCTAAGCGACCATCAATAAAACGCATTAGTTTTTGTTGATCAATGCTAGGATAGAACTTCTTTATGTCCAAAACCAACGCGCCTTCGCCATCATTATTGCTAAGCATTTCACGAACCAAATTGTTTCTAAGCTTATAGCCCTCCATGAAGTATTTATAATTACTACCGCTTTTAGGTTGAGGCCACAAGTAACTGTATGCACAATTGGGAGGCGCAAAAATAGGTTCTTTGGACAAGAGCTGCAAAATGTGTGATTCCGCGATAACTGTTAAAGGGCTTCCGTAAAGAAAATCTCTGTATTCAATGGATCTGTCCAATTTGAAATCTTTGATCTCAGAAAATTGCCGATATCTCCATGAATAATGATCATCCAGTTTTCTCGCAACGAGCCGACTCCCCCAATCAGAAGATGTTAGACTTGGCAGAGAGTCCAGAAGTAACCTGAGACCAACATAGGTGGGTGCGTATCGTTTTCTGCTAGTATTCAATGCGCGTATTGCAAATGCTTCAAAATCAGTTCTCATTTAGCATCCTATGTGCGAGAGTATTTTCTTACTATTAAAGTCGCTCGTTTGACAACCGAATTCTTAACTGGATGAAACCATTTAAATTCAGAATGCTCAACATTTGAATTCGCCAAATTAAACCACTTTATCACTTTCTCAAAAAGATTAGTTATATTACTGAAGTACTTATGAGAGGCACTCCACTTTGGCTCGATACATAATATGGTGCTTTTCTTGTTATATAACCTTGCCGAAATAAACTCCAGCGACCTTTGAAGTTCAGAGGGATTCTCACTGGCATACCCACTAAATAAAGAGATAAGGACTATATATTCCCCTATTTCGTTCGTCTGTTTGAACCAATGGTCGGTTAATTCTGCGCTGGTATTAAGTTCTGCCGCATTCCAGTAATGCGTTTCCCAGTTGATTTCTATTCCTTGTCTCTTACAGATAGGCACGATCTCACTTAGGATATTGTTGTAGATTTTTAAGGCGGCATTTGATACATCACCTGCAGTAATATCAACGTTTATTGGCAGTTTTGGACAGCATCCTTGTGAACGCAATTCACATATCGTCAAAAATAAGGAAAGGATACCTGCGCCAGATCCACATGGGATATCCAGAACCTTGACAAGACCATCAGATAGACTTACCAGAAGGTCACTGGAAATTTCACCATGTTCCTGTCTCGGATCCAAGACTAAATACTCAACATGTACAGATGAATTAAGAAATCTGTGAGTAAAGTACTGTATGGTTGCTTCTTCGGACGCACCACCTATAAGCTCGGAATTCTTTACATGAGTATCACGTGCTTCCTCGTATTTCCCAATGGCATGCAAATATTCCTCGTAAATTCTGCATAGGTCATTTGGGATGTAGAGGACGCCTGCTCGCCAGAGGTAACCAGGTATGTATTTTTTTGGCAAAGCGACCATACGAAATCTTCCGCCTTTTATTCCCCTATAATTTGCACCACCAATTCCCGCTGGCGGGGATGGTTGTCGAAATCTAAAGAAGTTAACAAGTTGGCAAATTAGCAAGTTGATCAAGCAAGGACACAGGACTATACATTATTCTTCCCCCCATATCCCCAATTTTGCTTCCCGAGCAGCCTGCTCCAGCTTTCGATAATGCGCCAATTCTTTCGGAAGGTCGTTCTGGTCGATACGCGCATATCCCTTCTGAAGCAGCAGGGCATTGAAATCGGTCTGATATCCCTTGCCGTATTCAATCTGCATATGCAGATAGCCATTGACATCATAGTAGGCTGTTCGTCGGGTTTCAGGGGAACCCGACCTACAAGAGACCCCCCTTCTTTTCCCCCCTACTGGCGTAGGGGGGAAGCATCTGGTTCCCGCATCAAGTGCGGGATGACAAGAAGTGGTGCAGTATGACAATAGGGGATTGCTTCGCTTCGCTCGCAATGACACTGACTGACCCCGCTTCTTTTCCCCCCTACTGGCGCAGGGGGGAAACTACAAGTCCCACCCGTGACCCGCCATTGGCGGAAACGTAGCGGGCGGGACAAATGTTGGGTGCCGGCTCCCAGAATCGAACTGGGGACACACGGATTTTCAGTCCGTTGCTCTACCATCTGAGCTAAACCGGCTCGCAAGATTTAATTCTTTTCCGATGCCAAAGTTACAAAGAATTATCACCAAAGTCAAGCGAAAAATGCACGGGAGAGGATGTCAGGATCACAAGGATCCTGACCTACTCACGGAAGGGCATAATCCCGACAAATCGGGATTAGCCCCTACGCGTCAAACCCCCAACGGTCCGACCAGGTGGGATTAGCCCCTACGCGTGAACTGTAGGGCGGTTTCGTGCGCACCTCCTTTGTTCACGCGATCAATTTCCTTCATTCCGATGCAGTCCCAAACCGGACAGACATGCCGGCACAATAGGCATCCCACGCAACGATCTTCGTCCACCTCTACTTTTCGGGTGTCTTTGTCGAATTTCATGGCTTGATTGGCGCCGTCCTGGCAAGTGATGTAGCACAAGCCGCACCCGATGCATCTGTCCTTGTCCACTTCTGAAACCACATGCTTGTTCTGGTGATGCTCCGACGGCTCGACCAGGTTTGGCAATCCCAGCCCGATTAATTGCTGTACGGATCGGAACCCCCGGGATTCGAGGTAGTCTTCCATGCCTTCGGTCAGGGACTCGATGATGCGATAACCGTAGCGCATTACGCCCGTGGTGATTTGCAGATTGGTCGCTCCCATCAGCAGGAACATGGCGGCGTCGCGCCAGGTTTCCATGCCGCCGATGCCGGACACGGGCAGCGACAATTCCTTGCTCTGAGCCAATTCCGCCACGAAACGCAATGCGATTGGCTTCACTGCTGGACCGGAATATCCGCTGATGGAACCTCGTCCCTGAATCGATGGCATCGGAGAAAACGTGTCCAGGTCAACTTCGGTAATGGCTCGAAGCGTGTTGATAGCGGAGACGGCATCGGCCCCGCCTTGTTTGGCAGCCAGTGATGGGGGAATGATGTCCGTGATGTTGGGCGTCATCTTCGCCATGACCGGAATCGACACCGACTGTTTGACGACGCGGGTGTAGCGTTCCAGCATGTCGTAGGATTGCCCGATCTTGTGTCCGGCGCCTTCCACCGCCATTTGCGGGCAGGAGAAATTCAACTCCAGCATATCGGCGCCGGCGGATTCGGCTTCTCGGGCAAGCTCCGTCCAGCCTTCGTCGGAATAACCCATGATGCTGCAAATCAGGATGCGATCCGGATAGTGCTTCTTCAGCCAGCGGATGTCCTTCAAATTCTGGCTCAACGGGCGTTCGCTAATCATTTCGATATTCTGCAATCCAACGAACCGCCGATCGCCATGATGCAGCGCGTTCAAGCGGGGTGTGGGATCGATGATTTCGTAATCCCGTTCCAGATTCAGGGTCTTGAAGACGCAGCCGCCCCAGCCTGCGTCGAAGGCGCGGGAGATCATCTCTGCCGTATTGGCGACAGGTGACGCTGATAGGAAGAACGGATTTCTGGCGTGCAGTCCGCAGAATTCGATGTCGAGGCTCGGTCGGGAACGATGGACGAACGCGGCTCCGGATTTGATTGGAAAGGCTTTGGCGATGGCATCGGCAGCCTTCTTGCCGTCTTTGACGCATTCGGCAACGGTTTTCCGGGCGGCGGTCATGTCCCCGCCGGCAAAGATGCGGGGATTGGACGTAGCCATGGTCTGGGAATCGACTTTCAGATGCGCTCCATCGCCCTCCAGGTCAGTCAGAAGCGACTTCAGACCGTCCGACATTCCCGCGCCGATGGCGATAATCAGGGCGTCAGCCGGCAATGAGAATTCCGTCCCGGGGACATCTTCGGCGTTTTCGGGCACGAACCACCCGGACTTTAGCCATCGAATCTCGCAGCCGCGGACGCCAGTCATTTTGCCAGCCTGACCCATAATCTCGGTAATCCGGCTGCGAGGTCGGAAATACACGCCGCGGTTGAAAGCCAGTTCTTTTTCTTCCACATTCGCGGGTAACTCGTCCATGCCTTCCAGTGACACGGCATACACGCGATCCGCACCCAGGATTTGCGCCGTGACGGCACAATCCATCGCTACCGACCCGCCACCGACCACGACGACTTGCTTGCCATCGACCAGGGCTTTGACATCAGGCTTCTGGTCGAGATTCTTGCTGCGGCTCAGGAAGTCATCCCACTGGATCACGCCGCGAAGTTGTTCCCCGGGAAGCCTGAGCTTATAGGATTCGTCCTTGCCGGTTGATAGGAAGATGGCGTCGAATCCGTTTCGGAGCAGATCATTCAGATGTTCCTTTCTATCAATAGCTTTCCCGGATTCGAATTGCACACCCAGGTCGCGGATCAAGTTGATTTCGTGATTCAACAATTCTGGAGATAGGCGGTGGTCAGGGATTCCGTAACGCAGCAGTCCTCCCGGCTCGGGCATTTTCTCGAAGACAGTAACCTTGTATCCTCTCATTGAAAGACCTGCTGCTGCAGATAATCCTGCGGGACCGGAACCGATGACCGCGACCTTTCGATTGCCCTTGGGAGGAGGTTCAAGCACGCCCATCTTTTCCCGGCGTTCGTAATCGGCGAGGAATGCTTGCAATTCGTTGATGCGGATGGGTCGGTCAATTCCGGTACGGGAGCAAGCTTCCACACACAACCGATTGGTTGGGCAGATTTCGGCGCAGGTGGCAGCCAGGATATTGTTCTGCCGCATGGTGCGGACAGCGCCTTTGATATTCCCCAGGCGCAACTTGAAGATGAAGGTCGCCGGCTGGGTGTCAGCGCCGCAACCTGTGTTGCAGGGCGCATCGTAGCATAGCAGGCAGCGACTGGCTTCCTGGATGGCGAGCTGTAGGCTGGAGGCTTTCTGATGGTTACTCATTGATACTCCCTTAGCAACCCCTCTTGTGTTCCCCCCTCAATCCGCCTTGGGGCGGACAAGTAGAAGGGGGGATTATGTCATGCTTCCCCCCACGGTTGGCGTTTCACGAATCGCCCGTGACCCTTGGCACCCACGAATTCACCGTTTTGCACTACCACCTTCCCACGGCTGATAGTGGTTTCCGGAAATCCAGCCATCTCCATGCCTTGATAGGGCGACCAGTCACAATTAGTCGCCAGTTCCCGCCAATCGATGGTCTTTTTCTTTCGAGGGTCAACAATGATAATATCGGCGTCACTGCCCACCGCCAGCGTGCCTTTTCGGGGGTACAATCCCATGAGTTTCGCTGGATTGGTGCTGATTAATCTGACGAAATGGTTGAGGTCGAAACGGTTGCCCAATACGCCTTCGGTGTACGCCGACGGTAACAGAGTCTCGACGCCGGGCATTCCATATGGGATTTTGGTGAAGTCGCCTTGCCACATCGCCTTTTGTTCGGTGTTGAACGTGCAGGTGTCGGTGGAGATCAGGGCGAGTTCGTTATTGGTTAGCCCCTGCCAGAGCCTTGCGCCGTCTTCTTTCTTCTTGACCTGCGGGCAGGTGGCGTAGAGGTGTCCGGTTCTTGGATCTTTGAAGACTTCGTCGTCCAGAAGCAGGTACTGAGGGCAGGTTTCGGCGTACACGTTGATGCCTCTGCGCCGGGCGTCTCGAACCAGATCAGCTGCTCTACCGGTTGACATGTGCACGATGTACAACCGACCTTCAGTCACTTCCGCCCATTTGATCGCACGTTGCACCGCTTCTTCTTCGACAAAATTGGGTCGGGACAAGGCGTGGGCATAAGCGCCGTACTTCTCTTTTTCCGGAAAGTACTTTGCGATCAAGAGCGACATGACTTTTTCGCTTTCGGCATGGACGCAGATTCGGGCGCCGTTTTTCGCGGTGGTTGTCAATGCACTGTAGAGAGCGGCGTCATCGGACTGCCAGCCTTCCTTTTCGTACACCATGAACATTTTGAAGGTGGGGATGCCGAATTCGATGACCTGGCTCATTTCCTTGCGGATAGCGTCGCTCCATTTGGTGATAATCGAGTGCAGGGAGTAATCGACGCAGACGTTGCTTTCCGCTTCTTGCATCCGGGCTTCGATTCCAGCCATCAAACCTCTCTTCGCGTCCTGCAAGGCGAAATCGATCACGGTGGTCACGCCGCCACGAGCTGCGGCTTTGGTGCCGGTGAAGAAATCGTCGGTGCTGACGGTGCCGCAAAACGGAAGCTGCAGATGCACGTGGACGTCGATTCCACCCGGCATGACATACTTTCCGGCGGCGTTGATTTCGACCGCAGGCGCTTCGCCTCTCAGATCGGAACCGATGGCTTTGACGGTTTCCCCCACGATCCCGATATCCGCCTTGAACGTGTCGGATGCGGTTATTACTATTCCGCCCTTGATGATGGTGTCGAATTGCATGTCATGTCTCCGTCGTCCAGAGTGAGGGCTTAACATGTTAAGCCCCTACGAGAGGAAAACTCCACGAACATTGTAGGGTTCAACGTGTTGAACCCCTACCGCTACTCCAGTTCTTGGAAGCAGTCGTCCAGGACGTCAAGCAGGAAGTCGGCGTCGTCAGAGGTGATGCACATGGGGGGTTTGATTCGAATGACGTTCCCGTACAAGCCGCCTCGCCCAACTAACAACCCGCATTCTTTCGCCAGCTCCATGATCTGGGCGGTGGCTTCAGGCGCCGGTTCTCGGCTTTGCCGGGACTTCACCAATTCGACACCCAACATCAGTCCCATGCCGCGTACTTCCCCGATGACCTCGTATTTTCGGTACAGCGTTTGGAAACCCTCCATCAACCGCTCGCCTATCTGGGCGCTGTTTTCCTGCAGTTTTCGGTCGTCGATTTCCTGGAGAGTCGCCATGCCTTGCGCCATGGAGACCGGGTTTCCGCCGAAGGTGTTGAAGAATATTTTCTGACCCAGGGGGGCAGCGATTTCTTTAGTGGATGTCACCGCACCCAATGGCACGCCGTTGCCGATCCCTTTCGCCATGGTGATGATGTCCGGGACGACACCCCAATTCTGGATGCCCCAATAGGCGGATCCGGTGCGACCGAAGCCGGTCTGGACCTCGTCGGAGATGTACAGTCCGTCGTGTTTCTTCACGATATCGTATATGATTTTGAAATACTCCGGAGGAGGCGTGACCACGCCACCGACTCCTTGGATCGGCTCGCCGATGAAGGCGGCGATTTTGCCGGTCGTAGAATGCAGGATGACGTTTTCCACGTCTCGAGCACAGGCGATACCACAGGACGGATACGCCAGCTTCACCGGACATCGGTAGCAGTACCCATGCAGGACATGATGGATATTGGGCAGCGCAGGCACCGGATAGCGCCAGGTTGATACCGCCGTCAGACTCATCGGTAACCGCGATCCGCCGTGGTAGCCGCTTCGTACCGCCAGGATATCAGGGTTTCCGGTGTACAGGGTCGCTGCCAATAACGCCAGGTCGTTGGCTTCGCTGCCGGAATTGGTGAAGAAAGTCTGCTTCATATCCTGCGAAGGCATCTTCTCAGCCAGTCTTCTGGCAAATTGCACAATCAGCGGGTGCAAGTATATCGTCGTGGTGTGCTGCAGCAGTCTGATCTGCTCGATGGTTTTGTCGATCACTCGCGGATTGCAATGACCAACGCTGATTGACACGACTCCGGCGATGGCGTCCAGGTACTGCTTGCCTTCGGAATCGTAGAGGTACTGCATATTGCCCTGGACGATGGCGATTGGCTTCTTATAATACAAAATGTGATTGGGCATGAGGAATTCCCGACGCATCGCGAGGATTTCTTCTGCCGAAGGACCATCGTAGGTCGCCGGTGGAGCGACATTGTCATTGGGTTTGCGGTACGTTGCCATGATCGATCTCGATATAGGTTAGCGTGATTAGTCCCAAGTGCTCAACGTCCCATTGTCTTTGTCCGAGCTGTGATACCACCGGCTGGTGACGGACTTTGTCTCAGTGTAGAAGAGGACGCCGTCCTTGCCGTGGCTGTGGAGGTCGCCGAAGAAGGACTGCTTCCAGCCGGTGAAGGAAAAGAAGCCCAGCGGCACGGGAATGCCTGCGTTGATCCCGACCATGCCGGCTTGGACGCGTCGAGCGAATTCTCGGGCATGGTAGCCGCTCGTCGTATAGATGGCGGCTCCATTGCCATACTGGCTGGCGTTGATGGTATCCAAGCCCTGCTCGAAGCTCTTGACCCGCTTGATCGACAGCACGGGACCAAAGATTTCCTGGCTGCCGATCACCATGTCGTTGGTAACATGATCGAAGATGGTTGGTCCTAAGAAGAAGCCGTTGGGATAGCCTTGCACCTCAAGCCCCCGCCCATCCAATCGCAGCGTGGCGCCTTCTGCGATGCCTCTTTCGATGTAACCGATGACTTTCTGCAGGTGTTCGGGTGTTGCTAAGGGTCCCATTTCGATGTCCGGTGCAATGGCGGGACCAACTTTGATCGTTGAGGCTGCTTCCACTAGCGCTTCGACCAGGCGATCGGCAATGTCCTCGTGTGCCACCACCACCGGCAGCGCCATGCAGCGTTCTCCGGCGCAGCCGAAAGCGGCATTGATGATCCCCTTGACCGTTGGCTCGAAGGCGCAATCGGGCATGACGAGGGCGTGGTTCTTGGCTTGACAGAGAGCTTGTACGCGTTTCCCGTGGCGGGCGGCGGTCTCATACACGATTCGACCGACCGCCGTCGATCCCACGAAGGATATGGCTTTGACGTCGGGGTGTTCCACCAGAGCAGTGCTGCCGTTTTTCTCGCATAGCACCAGGTTGACCACGCCCTTGGGCAAGCCGGTCTCGTGCAGCAGCTCTATCAAATACCTCGTCGAATTCGGGCATCGGCAATTGGCTTTGAGCACGAAGGTGTTCCCGCAGGCGATGGCGATCGGGAACATCCACATGGGAATCATGACGGGAAAATTGAACGGACAGATTCCGGCGCAGACACCGATAGGCCTCCGCCAGGTCACGGTGTCAACTTCCGGGGTCACGTTGTCCAGGGATTCGCCCATCATCAGCGACGGTATTCCGCAGGCGAATTCCACGATTTCGATCCCGCGCGATACCGATCCAAGCGCTTCGCTCCTGGTCTTGCCGTTCTCGGTGGCGATGAGAGTTGCCAGATCCTCTTGATGATCATCCAGAAGCCGCTTGAAGCGGAAAAGGTACTGCACCCGTTGCTGGGCAGGGATTTCCGACCACTTAGGATACGCTGCCTTTGCCGCCTGTACCGCCTGATCGACCTCGTCCGCCAAACAATCCGGCGCCTCGGCAATCACTTCGCCCGTGCTCGGGTCAAAGACGGGCATCCAGATGTCGGTGCCCGACGGCTTCCAGGAGCCGTCTATATACAAAGGAATACGGGGTATGTTGGCAGTCATATGTCCCATTTTCGGGGTCAAGTGTGGCCGAGGAGGATCATCAAATTCTGCAACTTACTAATATATATAACATCGCATACAAAATCAAGGGAAATCACGCTATTGGAAGACAACGGCAATCCGCGTCCATCTCCAATTGAGAGCATTAGTCGGGTCGATAATCGCGAGGATGGATTATGACTGTGCTTTTGACAGGTTGGCGATCCGAAAACGGGTCAGCATTATGAGTGATCCATGCTTGACAAAGATATAATTTTTAATTATATTGGGCAAGCTATTCGTCTGCGCGATTGCGATTCGGTGATTTTGACGCAGTGTTCCGAGGGGCGGCGAAATCTACCAAAGCCCCTCCTTTTTGTCCCATAACTCGTTGCAGTCCGAAGGGTCAGACCTGGCTCAGATATTCCCCAAATGGGTGGACAAGATTCCCGTACCGCTGGTGGTTGTGAGCATATTCGTGCTGCTCGCAGTAATTGGGCTGAGCTGGTATTACGGCTCCCCCAGGTACACCGATGTCGGATACCGTCCGGTCCAGCCCATTCCGTATAGCCACAAGCTGCATGCCGGCGATCTGGGATTGGACTGTCGGTACTGCCATTTCCAGGTTGAGAGATCGCCTCACGCCAATGTCCCCTCTATTCAGACCTGTATGAATTGTCACCGGCTGATAGGGACCGGCAGCGAAAAGTTGCTTCCGGTTCGGGAGAGTATGTCTTCGGGCGTGCCGATTCGATGGGTGCGAATCCACAAATTGCCTGATTATGACTATTTCAACCACAGTGCCCATCTTCGAGCCGGCGTCAATTGCAGGCATTGTCACGGGAATGTCGCGCAGGCGGAAGTTGTGATGCAGGTCCAACCCCTGAGCATGGGATGGTGCCTTGATTGCCATCGGAATCCGGACGCATATATCGGACCGCCGGATCAAGTGACCAATATGGACTGGGTTCCGTCTTCGGATCATGCGGAATTCGTGGCAAGATTCAGAGCTGCGAACGACATCAAACCGCCGACCGATTGTTCGGGATGCCATCGATGAAGGACGTAGCACACACACCTGATAGTTATTGGAGAAGTCTGGAGGAAAGTGCCGGACAGCCAACTCCCGAAACTGGAATCGGGATAGGCGTTTCCCGACGAGACTTCCTGCGTGTGATGGGTGCGTCGATGGCGCTGGCAGGCACGGCGGGATGCCGTCGCCCTATCGAGAAGATCGTTCCCTATATTTCCCAGCCGGAAGAGGTAGTGCTGGGCGTGCCGTCGTACTACGCCACCACCATGCCATTTGGACTCGATGCCTACGGTGTCGTGGTGGAGAGCCATGAGGGACGTCCGACCAAGATCGAAGGGAATCCTTTGCATCCGTCCACATTGGGCGGATCGAGCGCCTTGATGCAGGCATCCATATTGGGGATGTACGATCCGGATCGGTCGAAGCACGTTCTGCGGGATGCGGATATCAAGGAATGGGCGCAATTCGTCGAATTCTGGCGTGGTTTGGAAGCGACCTATCTCGAGTCGAAGGGAAGAGGATTGGCGGTACTATCAGAAAGCTTCTCGTCCCCGACCTTGTCCAGGTTGAAACGCGAATTCCAGCAGCGTTTTCCCGAAGCAATCTGGGTAACCTATGAGCCGGTGAGCGATGAGAATGCCTTGAAAGGGATCGAGCTGGCTGCCGGAAAGCCCTATCGTGCAATCTACGATTATTCGAAGGCGATGGTAGTGCTGGTTCTGGACGCCGATTTCCTTCTGATGGAGAGCAATAGCATCTCCCATGCCCGCGCCTTCATTCAGGGTCGCCGGATGGCGTCCGAAAGCGATTCTATGAATCGGCTGTATGTGGTGGAAAGCGCCTGCACAGTCACAGGCGCCATGGCGGATCATCGATTTCCCATGCCCAGCAGCCACATCGGTGCTTTCTTGGCATCAGTTGTCCTGGAATTGGAGACACGAGGCGTAACGCTTGGATTGGACGATGCGTTGCAGGGTTCGGAAGTTGCACAGGTCGATCGGGATTTGCTCAGATTGGTCGCTGATGATCTGCTGGGTCACAGGGGCGAGTGTTTGATCGTTGCGGGCAGGCGGCAGCCGCCCATTGTGCATGCCATGGTCGCAGTGCTTAATCAGGTGCTTGGGAATATAGGTCATACGGTTAGTTGTGTCGAAGTCACTGATGCCGTCTTGCCTGATCGATGCGCACTGGCGGAACTGATGGCGAAAATGGCTCAAGGCGACATTTCGACACTATTGATTATGGGCGGAAATCCAGTGTATGCTGCGCCGGTGGATTTGGAATTCGCGGAATCGTTGAAGAAGGTCGATCACACCGTGCATCTAAGTCACTATGAGGACGAGACTTCCCAGGAGGTCGAGTGGCATATCCCCCGGAGCCATTTCCTGGAGACCTGGGGCGATTGCAGCGCCGGTGATGGGACGTTGAGCGTCGTCCAACCACTGATCGAACCACTGTACGGTAGCAAGTCCGAATTCGAGTTGTTGAATCTGGTGGCGACCGGAGCCGACAGGAGGGGATACGAGATCGTCCGCCAGACCTGGCGAAATATCCTGCCCGGCGGCGATTTCGAAGACCAATGGCGGCGGGTCTTGCATGACGGCGTACTGCAGAAGAGCGCCATGACTCCGACACAGGTGGAAATCTGGACCAGAGCGGTCAGCGATCATTTGGTGGAACATCCGATTTCGAAGACAGCCATCAATCGTTCGCATCTGGAAATGGTGTTCCAAGCGGACCACAAGGTCTTCGACGGGCGGTACGCCAACAATGCTTGGCTGCAGGAACTGCCGGACCCAATCACGAAGTTGGTGTGGGATAATGCGGCATTGATCAGTCCACGATTGTCCGAGGAACTGGACCTTCGAAACGGCGATACGGTTCGACTGCGCTCTGGCGGTCGCGACTTGGAGATGCCGGTGTGGATCGTTCCGGGTCAAGCGGACTATTCCGTGACTGTGCCGTTGGGGTACGGGCGTCGCAGAGTCGGCAGAGTGGGCGACAGCACCGGATTCAACGCCTATCGGCTTCGCACCTCCGAGGCTGCGGATTTCGCATCAGCCGTCACGCTGACAAAGTTGGGTAAGCAATATCCGCTTGCCACCACACAACATCACCACCGAATGGAAGGTCGTCCCTTGGCGCTTGCAGCATCTCTTGAGGAATATCAGGGGCATCCCGACTTCGTCAAGGAGCTGGTCGAGACGCCCGATCTGCAAAGCTTATGGAAGGAGCATCGATACGAGGAGGGCTATCAGTGGGGGATGGCAATTGACCTCAATGCCTGCATCGGGTGCAACGCGTGCATGATAGCGTGTCAATGCGAGAATAACGTGCAGGTGGTCGGGAAACGGCAGGCAGGATACGGACGCGCAATGCATTGGCTGCGCGTTGACCGTTATTTCGAGGGTGATCCCCGGAATCCGAATATACTGTTCCAGCCTGTGCCATGCCAGCAATGCGAGATGGCACCCTGCGAACAGGTGTGCCCGGTGGCTGCCACTAATCACGACAAAGAAGGCTTGAACGTGATGGTGTACAACCGTTGCGTGGGCACGCGCTACTGCTCCAACAATTGCCCTTACAAGGTGCGCCGGTTTAATTTCTTCAATTATGTCAAGTCGTTGCCGGAAACGGTCAAGATGGCGCAGAATCCGGATGTGACCGTCCGATCCCGCGGCGTTATGGAGAAGTGCAGCTACTGCCTTCAGCGAATCAACCGGGCGAAGCTCCAGGCAAAGCGGGAAGGTCGTCAAATCAAAGACGGCGAAGTGATGACCGCGTGTCAGCAGGCTTGTCCCACCGGCGCGATCGTTTTCGGCAACATACTTGACTCTCAAAGCCAAGTCAGGTTGAAGAAGGAAAGCAATCGTAACTATCAGATCCTTGTCGAGTACAACACTCGACCGCGGACATCGTATCTGGCGAAGTTGCGAAATCCCGTAGCATAGCGCCTCGTGCGCATATTGTAGCATAGCGCCTTGTACGCGTCTCCATCAAACCTATGGCAATACAGCCCCACAATCACGAATCGGCGTCCCTTTCTGAGCCACCTCTAATTGCCGGCAATCCGACGTTCCGTTCCGTGACCGACAAGATCAGCCGGATCGTGGAGGACAAGACCCGGTTGAATTGGTATCTTGCCATCGCCTTCACGGGCTCGTTGATGTTGATGATGTTCGGGATGATCGGTTGGTTGGTTCTGAGGGGCATCGGAATCTGGGGCAACAACATTCCGGTGGGCTGGGGCTGGGACATCACCAACTTTGTGTTCTGGGTGGGGATTGGTCATGCCGGCACTTTGATTTCCGCGATTCTATACTTGCTTCGGCAGAAATGGCGGACTTCGATCAACCGATTTTCGGAAGCCATGACCTTGTTCGCCATTATCTGTGCCGGCTTGTATCCTGCCATTCATGTGGGGCGGGTTTGGGTATTGTACTGGTTGGTGCCGGTGCCAAACCAAATGGAGGTTTGGCCCAATTTCCGCAGTCCGCTGCTGTGGGATGCTTTTGCCGTCGGTACCTACTTCGCCTGTTCGGTCATGTTCTGGTATGTGGGGCTGATCCCCGATCTGGCGACGCTTCGAGATCGCGCCAGCACCCGGATGCGCAAGGTTCTGTTTGGGCTGTTTTCGCTGGGTTGGCGCGGCGGTCATCGTCAATGGAAGCACCACGAATTGGCGTATCTGATCCTGGCGGGGATTTCGACTCCACTTGTGTTGAGCGTCCACAGCATTGTGAGCACCGACTTTGCCACCAGTATCCTCCCTGGGTGGCATTCCACCATTTTCCCGCCATATTTCGTCGCCGGCGCCATTTTTTCCGGTTTTGCCATGGTTATCTCACTGGCGATCATCGCCCGCAAGGTCTTCGGCTTGGAAGATTACATCACGTTGAGTCATTTCGACAAGATGGCGAAGATCATGATGGTGACCGGCATGATGGTGGGTTACGCCTACGTCATGGAGTTCTTCATCGCCTGGTACAGCGGCAATACGTACGAAGTGTACGCGTTCAGATTTCGTGCGCTTGGAGATTACGCCTGGGCGTTCTGGATCATGATACTGTGCAACGTGGTCGTGCCTCAGTTCCTGTGGTTCCGGAAGCTGCGCATGACATTGCCCTATCTGTTCGTTATCTCGATTCTGGTCAACGTAGGCATGTGGCTCGAGCGGTTCGTCATCATTGTCGCGTCTCTGTCTCGGGATTTCCTGCCCTCAAGCTGGGGGTATTTCAAGCCGACCATTTTCGACATCGGAACGTTTGTGGGGAGTATCGGTCTGTTCTTGACATTGTTCTTATTGTTCTTGCGTTTTCTGCCGATGGTCGCAATGTCCGAGGTCAAAGGAGCCTTGCCGCAGGCAAAAGTCTCTGCCCACGGAGCGTTGGATTCCGACGAGGCGAGAAAATGACCGATAACAAGAAGACGTGGGGAGTGCTTGCGCAGTTCGAGGACGCACCGGGTTTGCTTCGAGCCGCCGCTGGATTGCACAACGCGGGTTACCGGCGATTCGAATGCCACAGTCCTTTCCCGATACACGGCATCGAGGAAGCTACCAAAGAGCCTCGATCCAGGCTGGGCTATATTGCTGCGGCTATGGCGTTGATCGGCGGACTGTCGGCAATCTCGCTCATGGGCTGGGCAAGTGCCGTCGATTATCCCCTGGTGATTTCCGGCAAGCCCTTCTTTAGCTATCAAGCGTTTGTCCCAATTACCTTCGCTCTGGCGGTGCTGTTTGCAGCTGTTGGGACATTGATGGGGATGATCGGATTGATTCGCCTGCGATTCCAACACCCCGTGTTTGACTCGGATCGCTTCAGGCAGTTTTCGGACGATGGGTTCTTCGTCAGTATCCAGGCGTCCGATCCCAATTTTGACCTTGAGAGAACGCAATCTCTGCTTGCGTCTCTGGGCGGAAACCATATCGAAGTTCTGACCGAATGACCAGACAGAATTCAATAATCTGCGCCGTGTTCCTCGTGGCGGTGGCGGCGATCCTTAGTGCCGTCATGCTTTTGTTCGGCGGATGTGTCCGAGGAATGCCGTCGAAAAAGCCGCCAATCCACATCATTGCGGATATGGACGACCAACCCAAGTTCAAACCGCAGTCGGAAAATGACTTCTTCCCGGACAGCGCATCGATGCGGCTATTGGTGCCCGGGACAGTAGCGCAAGGTTGGCTGCGTGAGGACATGATTTTCCATCAGGGTGTCGATCCACAAACGGAAGATTTCGTCACGAGATCGCCGGTAGAGATTACCCTGACCGGATTACAGCGCGGACGGGAACGATTCAACATCTATTGCTCGGTGTGCCACAGCCGCTTGGGCGATGGCAAAGGCATTATGCTGGAGCGAGGCTACCCTCCACCTACCAGTTATCATGACGATAGGATCCGGAGCTATCCCGACGGCTATATTTTCGACGTCATTACCAATGGCATCCGGAATATGCCCGGTTATGGGCAGCAGATTCCGGTGGAAGACCGTTGGAAAATCGTCAGTTATGTGCGTGCCTTGCAACGCAGCGAGCACGCATCGTTAGATGATGTCCCTATCGAAATGAGGGATCAGTTGAAGTAGTAGCTACCATGTCATGCCCTCGTATTCTAAGCTCTATGTACTGACCTTATGCATACTGACCCGACGACATATCGTCTCGATAAGCCTGGCAAAACCGGAACAATAGCTCTGTTAGCTGGTTTGCTCGGGATGGTGCTCTGTGCGCTGGCTTATGCAGTTGATGCGGAGAGATTCTTTCATGCCTATTTGGTGGCGTTTGCTTTCTGGCTGGCGATTGGCTTGGGCGCGTTGTTCTTCGTCATGCTGCATCATCTGACAGGGGCTGTGTGGAGTGTCGTGATCCGTCGGATAGCAGAAAGTCTGATGACTCCGCTGCCATTGATGGCTGTATTCTTCGTTCCGATCCTGTTCGGGTCGCGGTCGCTCTTTCCTTGGCTGCGACCGGAGCCGCTTGCCGCGGATTCGATTCTGCAGGGGAACAAGGCGTACTTGACTCTTATCTTCTTCCTCGCTCGAGCGTCACTCTATTTCGCAATCTGGTTCTTGCTGACCCGGTCATTGTGGCGAGCCTCGCTGCAACAGGACGCGGGACATACTCTCGACCTGATCAGACGATTTCGCAGAATCAGTGCAGTCGGCATGATCTTGCTGACTTTCACCGCCACCTTTGCCACCATCGATTGGTTGATGTCTTTGGACCCGCACTGGTATTCGACAGTCTTCGGAGTGTACTATGGCGCGGGCGCCATGCTGGCTGCGGTTGTTGTGTTGACTGTGTTGGCATTGTATCTCAGGACTCAAGAAGTGCTTCGCCAGGAGATCACCGTTGAGCATTACCACGATCTTGGCAAGCTGATGTTTGCTTTCATGATCCTGTGGGCTTACATGTCCTTCTCCCAATATTTCTTGATCTGGTACGCCAATATCCCCGAGGAAACGGAATGGTTCAAGCACCGATGGACAGGCATTTGGAAACCTCTATCGTTGATTGTGGTTGTTGGACATTTCGGGATCCCGTTTCTGGCGTTGATGAGCCGACCCGCCAAGCGGAATTTGGCAGTCCTTGCATTTTTCAGCCTGTGGCTACTACTCATGCGCTGGCTGGATTTGTACTGGATCGTGATGCCTACTCTGGAAACGGAATCAAGTTCCGTGAGTTGGATTGATATACCCCCGATGCTTGCAATTGGCGGAATCTTCGTCTGGTTTGCGTGGAGGCAGTTCGCCGCCCATCCTGTGGTACCGGTCGGCGATCCTAATCTTGCCGCATCGAAGCAGTTCATTAATGTGTACTAAGCAATGGCAGTGGTCTCCAATCACAGCAGATCCGGTTATGAGAAGCAGGATGTCAGCGCCTGGAAAGTCGGGCTGGTCGGCTTTGCCAGTCTGCTATTACTGGTGCTGGCAATCGTGGTAATTAACCAGATTTTCGCATTGACCAAGCTCTCCTTATATTACGAAACGGTTCTCCGACCCGAAGCAAAAGCCCTTCGAGAGCAGCGCAGTCGGGAGGACGAGACGTTGAATTCTTACGGAGTCATCGACGCCAAGGCTGGAATCTACCGTATTCCGATTGACCGAGCGATGAAGCTGCTGGCAGACGAAGCATATCATGCCAAGCGGAAATAACCCCGTACCTCGAGGATCATGCAGTGTGCATTAGAATCCTGATAGCAGTATCAGCAATCGCGATCAGCCCTCTTGTGCTTTCGGCACAAGTAGTGCTCGATTCGACCGAAGAATTGAGGGGAGTCGATGTGATCGAGCATTTGGGTGATAGGGTTCCCCTCGATCTGACATTCGTCAATACCTCTGGCGACGTGGTCAGCCTCGGAACCTACTTCGAGCATGGGGTTCCGGTGTTGCTGACGGTGTACTATTCCAATTGTCCGATGTTGTGCTCTTATCTTCTGACGGGAGTCAGCAAGAGTGTCAATCAGATCAACCTGGTTCCGGGCAGGGATTTTCAGATCCTGTCAATCAGCGTCGATTCGCTGGAAACACCTGACATTGCTGCCGCCGCCAAAGATCGGTTCTCCGGGATGCTTTCCAAAGCTGCATCCAAAGATGCTTGGGAGTTTCTTGTTAGTCCGGAAGGTCATGCCCGAGCTATCGCCCGGGCTCTTGGTTTCGAGTATTATCGGATCGAGGAGAGTGGCGAATTCGCCCATCCTATTGCCGGGTTCGTCTTGACGGAGAACGGCAAGATTTCTCGTTATCTCTACGGCATCGAATACAATCCTCGCGATTTGCGGTTAGCCCTGTTGGAAGCCTCGGAAGGAAAAGTCCGCAACACGGTCGATCGGATTATCCTGTACTGCTACCATTACGATCCCGACTCCAAAGGCTATGTGGTGTTCGCAGGCAACATCATGAGGTTGGGCGGCACGATTACGGTGGTGATATTGGCTATTGTACTTGCGGGTCTGTGGCTGCGCGAACGACGCCGAGGCGCGACCAGGACCACTTCTTGACGAATTTGACTTGTCTTGATAATGGATCCCACTAAGGCTGTTCTTCCGCCTCCGGGTTCGACGTTCGCCCAGACTGTCGATCCCCTGTTCAACTTTCTGATTATCGTCGCCGGAATTTTCTTGCTGGTCGTGACCACCGGCGTCATTGTTTTCTCACTGCGATATCGGAGGCGGCATGGTGTCGCCCAGCCGGGCGAAGCGACCACGCATAACACGGCGTTGGAAATCACCTGGATTCTCATTCCATTTGTCCTGGTAATGATTGTGTTTTTCTGGGGATTCAAGGGCTATCTGGTGATGAGCGTGGTCCCGAAAGATGCAATGGAGGTCAAGGTCACGGCTCAGAAGTGGTTCTGGTCCTTCGATTATCCCAATGGCGTGACTTCGGTCAACGAGCTGGTAGTGCCGGTCGGAGTGCCGGTCAAATTGCTGATGTCGTCCAAGGATGTGATCCATTCCTTCTTCGTGCCTTCTTTTCGATTGAAGCGTGACGTGCTGCCCAATCGGTACACCATTGCCTGGTTCAAATCCACGCAATCGGGCGAGTACGATTTGTTCTGCGCCGAGTATTGCGGCACCAAGCATTCGGAAATGACGGGCAAAGTCCGGGTCGTCGCCGAGCGGGAATACGACGACTGGCTGGTATCCACCGCCACCGCGGGCGAAGGCGTGGCTCCCGCTGATTATGGAGCCAAGCTCTTTGTGTCCAAAGCCTGCTATACTTGCCACAGCGTGGACGGCACTCCAGGAAATGGTCCCAGCCTGTTCAATCTGTTCGGGAACGAAGTCAGATTGACCGATGGCTCGAGCGTGCTGGCGGATGAGAATTACCTCCGCGAATCGATGTTGAATCCACGGTCAAAGGTCGTCGTCGGATACCAGCCCATCATGCCGACCTATCAGGGACTGCTGAAGGATAAGGATATCGACGCCTTGATCGCATACCTCAAGACTCGCAGCGACACGGAGAAGTAACCTGGCGTTAGGCGGCATCTGCGCCGGCTCGGAACAACTAACCTATCGCATAGCCATGGAATTGACCATACCTGTGCACAACTATCTCCGGGAGCCTAAGGGAATCAAATCCTGGCTCCTGACCACCGATCACAAGCGGGTCGCCATTCTGTATTTGATCAGCGTGTTGGTTTCGTTTCTTGCGGGCGGGATATTCGCTTTGCTCATTCGGCTGGAACTGATTGGTCCGGGCGCCGATCTAATGACCGCGGACACGTATAACAAGCTCTTCACACTTCACGGCGCGGTGATGATTTTCCTGTTCCTGATTCCTGCCACTCCTGCGGTATTGGGCAATTTCGTTCTGCCCCTGATGATCGGCGCAAAAGACGTCGCTTTCCCGCGCTTGAATCTTGCGAGTTGGTACATCTACTTCTTCGGATCGATTTTCGCGGTGGTTTCGATCTACCTGGGCGGCGTCGATACAGGCTGGACGTTCTATACGCCGTATTCCACACAATCAACCACTTCTGTGATCCCGATGACACTGGGGATATTTATCCTGGGATTTTCGTCCATCTTTACCGGACTCAATTTCATCGTGACGGTGCACAAGCTCCGTGCCCCCGGCATGACATGGTTCCGGATGCCACTGATGGTCTGGGCTTTGTATGCCACCGCAGTTATTCAAGTTTTGGCGACGCCGGTCCTGGCGATTACATTGCTGCTCTTGATCCTGGAACGGCTCTTCGACATCGGGATTTTCGATCCGTTGATGGGCGGCGATCCGATCTTGTTTCAGCATTTTTTCTGGTTCTATTCGCATCCCGCTGTCTATATCATGATCCTTCCCGGAATGGGTATCATCAGCGAGTTGATTTCCGTGTTTTCCCATCGCAAGATCTTCGGATACAAGTTCATCGCCTTCTCAAGCCTGGCGATTGCGTTCTTGGGTTTCCTGGTCTGGGGACATCACATGTTCGTCAGCGGGCAATCCGAATTCGCTTCCATGATTTTCTCCTTGTTAACATTCTTGGTGGCGATTCCCTCCGGCGTCAAGATTTTCAACTGGCTGGCGACCATGTATAAGGGGTCCATCACTTTTGAGACGCCGATGCTATACGCATTGTCGTTCCTCCTGCTGTTCGCTCTTGGGGGATTAACCGGCATTTTCCTGGGCGCTCTGGCGACGGATGTTCACCTGCACGACACCTATTTCGTCGTGGCGCACTTTCACTATGTCATGGTCGGGGGCGCCGTGATGGCGCTGTTGGGCGGAATCCACTATTGGTGGCCCAAGATGTTCGGGCGGATGTACAACATGTTCTGGAGCAGCGTAGCTGCCGTGATTATCTTCATCGGTTTCAATGTCACTTTTTTCCCCCAATTCCTGCTGGGTATGAGAGGCATGCCCCGTCGGTATTTCATGTATCAACCGCAATTTCAGTCTCTGCATGACATCTCGTCCCTGGGCGCTTTCCTTATGGGGATCGGTTTCGTGATCGTAGCGATTGTCCTATTTTCGTCTTTTTTCAAGGGACGCATTGCAGGAGCTAATCCGTGGGGTGCGGCGACCCTGGAATGGACCAACACCACCTCCCCGCCAGGCACTCACAATTTTGAGACCACGCCGGAAGTCACCCACGGACCCTACGATTTTGACAAGGTGACGAACCAGAGCACATGACGGCACATCCAGCGACATACCGCCGGGACTTGTTGGAACATTATTCCGACCCTTCGCAACAGCGAGATTCCGCCAAGCTTGGGATGTGGATTTTCTTGCTGACGGAAATTCTGTTCTTTGGCGGTTTGTTCTGTGCCTACGCCATTTACCGGGCTTGGAATCCTGATATTTTCTACAACGCGCACAAGTCGCTCGATCTTCATCTGGGAGCCTTGAACACGGTGGTCCTGATATGCAGTTCCGTGACCATGGCATTGGCAATCCGGAGTATTCAACTGGACCGGGTCAAGGCAGGCATCGGTTTTCTGTTTGCCACGCTAAGCCTGGCAGCCGTGTTCCTGGTTGTCAAGTTCTTCGAGTACAGTCACAAGTTCCACCTGGGTCAACTTCCGGGAAAGTTCTATACATACGCTGGCATCAAAGGCACCAATCCGCACCTGTTTTTCAGCGTGTATTTCTCCATGACCGGGTTGCATGCCCTGCATGTCATCGCTGGGATGACAGCCATTTCCTGGATGATCTATCGAGCCTCCAGGAAGCATTTCTCCGCTCAATATTATACTCCGGTGGAACTGACTGGCATGTATTGGCACCTGGTCGATATGGTTTGGATTTTTCTGTTCCCATTGTTGTACCTGGTCGGTTAATCACATGTAGGGGCTTAGCATGCTAAGCCCCTACAGCATGCTAAGCCCCTACGGTAGACAAGGCTGCTATGGTGCTGACATGAGTGCGAATTCGAAAAAGGGGACTCACATTCTACCCTTGAGGCTGTACCTCGGCATCGGTATCGCTCTGCTGATTCTCACCGCTGCGACGGTGACAATCTCTCAGATTCCGTTAGGTCCATACAATCTGGTGGTGGCGATGTGCATCGCCACCATCAAGGCATTACTTGTGGCGTTTTTCTTCATGCACTTGTGGTTCGACAACAAGTTCTACCTGGTCATTTTCGGCACTGCCATTGCCTTCCTCGGTATTTTCGTCATCTTGACCATGTTCGACACCATGCGGCGCGGCGACATCTATCAAGAGGTCGCCCAGCCGATTCAACCGGAAGCCGTCATCTATGAGAAAGCTGCGCCGGACACCACCAGAGATCACGATACGACTCGTGCCCTTCCATCGGAACATGAGTAACCAGGGATACTGATATGAGGATCACCTACCGCTTTGCCTGGATTTCGACCATTGCCACCTATCTGGTTATCTTCACCGGCGGTCTGGTCAGGGTATCCGGCGCCGGATTGGGATGTCCGGATTGGCCCAAGTGTTTCGGTCGTTGGATACCGCCGCTCAGCTCATCACAACTTGCTCCGAGCATCGATCCCAGCCAGTTCAATTTCACTTTAGCCTGGATCGAGTACGCCAACCGGCTCTGCGGGCTGGCGCTGGGCATCCTGATCGCGATAACGGCGGTGCTTGTTATCATCAATTTCGCAAGGCGGGTGCGGATTCTGGTGCCGTCGATCGTCGCAGGTCTGATAGTGGCGTTCCTCGGATGGCAGGGTGGAGAAGTCGTGACGTCGGAATTGGATCCGACGATCGTATCCGTCCACGCCTTGCTCTCATTGGTACTTGTCAGCCTGATGATTTTCGTGACGCAGCAGATCCATTATGTTTTGTATCCGGATGCGGAAAAGGGCAGTATCTATCCTGCAAGGATCAGATATTGGCTTTCCCTTGCTTGGGGCTTATCTCTGGCGCAGGTGCTGGTCGGTACTCAGGTTCGCGGGACTATCGAAATCATAAGCAGGATTATGCCTCTGGCGGACGACAGAGTATGGCTGAGTAACACAGGTTCTGTCCTATACCTGCACACAATTCTGGGAATAATGGTTATTGCCGCCGGCGTTTTTGTGGGAATCGCCGTCATCTTGCGCAGCACGAATCCGTCCTCACTGATGCGCGAAGGAGCGTGGGCGATTCTGCTCCTCATGTTTCTGGATATAGTGCTCGGATTCGGATTCTTGCTTACCGGCGTGCCAGCCTTGATGGAGATTCTGCATCTGTGGGTCTCCAGCTTCGTGGTTGGATTGATTCTGATGATGCGCACGGCTGCGATGCAGAAGGAGAGGATTGCATCATGAGCGTCCAGCGCAATTTCCCAAGGGGGCTTTTCATAGCCGTGACTTCTGCGTTGGCTCTGATGGTCATTGCGGCGATCGTGGTCGAACAGGCGGAGTCTTCTCGCGAGGCTCTTCCTGTCTATGGCAGGGTGCCTGACTTTGCTTTTGCCGAATGCAGGGGCGGCAACTTCGGGTTGAAAGATATGTTAGGCAACGTCTGCGTCGTCGATTTCATCTTCACCCGTTGCCAGGGACCCTGTCCGATCATGGCGGAGAAATTCCGCGACCTCTACCAATCCTATCGTGGTATAGGCGACGTCAAGCTGGTATCTATGACAGTTGACCCGGGTTATGACACCCCGCAAGTTTTGCATCAGTACGCCAGCGACCAGGGCGTGACAGACGACCGATGGGTGTTTTTGCATGCGCCTATGGACGATGTCGTGCGCCTTTCCGAGCAGGGATTCATGCTGCCAGCCGATGAGTTGCCCATGGGGCATAGCACCCGATTCGTCCTCGTGGATCGTCGGGGACAGATCAGAGGATACTACTGCAGCGATGATGACAACTGCTTTGGTGCATTGAAGGCGCAGATCAGGCGGTTGTACCATGAGGCATCGTGATAACGTCTGATCTGGCTACCTTGGACGCGGTGTTGAATGCAGTCAGCGCTGTCTTGCTAACCGTCGGTCGCATTCAGATCAAGCGCGGCAATCCGGTCTGGCACAAGCGATTCATGCTGGCGGCGTTGGTTTCCTCTGCTCTATTCCTGACCAGTTATCTGATCTATCATAGCCGCGCGGGAACCGTTCCTTATCAACGACACGACTGGACGCGTCCCATATATTTCGCGGTGCTCATCCCTCATATCATCTTGGCTGCCGGGATGGTGCCGTTTGTGATTCTGGCGGTATGGCATGCCTTGCACGAACGATTCCAGAAGCACACCCGCATCACACGATGGCTCTGGTGGGTATGGATGTACGTTTCCTTCAGCGGCGTTATGGTGTATCTCATGTTATATCATTTGTAACGTCCCACGGGCATCCTGCCCGTGGCTATCTTGCCATGGAAAATAATCGAACATCTGTGATTGCGGTCGGGAGTCCCGACATCCTGCTCATGAAGCTCTTGGCTCGAATCCTGGCTTATGTCGCATTGACCAAGCCGGTGATCCAGTTCTTGATACTGGCGACTGCCGCGACTGCCATGGTTCTGGAAGGCAGCCTGCTTCGCACACCGGGAAGGATGCTTGTGGCGCTGGCGCTCCTCGCGATGTCGGGAGGAGCGGCTAAGACGTTTAATCAGATCCTGGAACGTCACGATGATGCCGTCATGTCTCGCACTCGCAGCCGACCGCTGCCTTCCGGTCGCTTGACCTTGACTGAAGCGTGGGTATTCGGCTGTACGCTGTGGTTTGTCTCCACGGTAATGCTCTGGCTTCTATTCAATCCTCTCTGTGCCACACTGGCTGCCGCCACCGTTATCTTCTATAGTTTTGTCTATACGTTGTATCTTAAACGCAGCACCCGCTGGAATGTCGTGATCGGAGGGCTGGCTGGTTCGATGGCGCCCGTCATCGGTTGGGCGGTGACAGGGTCGCAATTCAGTCCGGCGCCTTTTTTGATTGGGGTCATGATTCTTTTCTGGACGCCCCCGCATTTTTGGGCACTGGCGCTACATTACAGAGATGATTTCCAACGCGTTCCGTATCCGATCCTGCCGGTGGCTGCAGGAAACACAACCACGTGGCGTCATATCGTCGTTTTCTCGATCCTCACCGTGCTCACCAGCTTGACCTGGGGCTTCGCTGGACAGCATTTACGCTACCTTCTCCTGGCGATCCCGGCGGGTTCGATTTACCTTTTCGGCACTATTCTTGCGCGTCGGAGTGCATCGCCGGCTGCCCCTTACCGACTATTCTTGCTTTCCATCTTCTACCTCCTTGTGCTCTGCACCGCCCTGATTCTCGACGGCTTATCCGGCTGAAATTTTTGCCTACCCATAGTTCGATACCGGCACAATCGTGCTGCATGCCACCGTTTTCGACCTCAACTACCCCTTCCTGCCGCAACAGATGCCAGAATCATTCGATATGCGAAATCCTGCAGCAGAGCACGCCGGAAACCACTTCCAACAACTTTCCGACACCGACCATTATGGCTCGACGGCGACGCTGCTTCACTATTAGCATGTTTTTTGCACGAATTTCTTCCAACTGAGATTCGTTTTGAACCGTGGGCACTTGGATTAGTTCTCAGAGGTGCGCCGGGGAAGCGAGTCTTTTTCCCTGAGGTTTGTGGAGCCACTGAGGATGTACTATGGCAGTTGGAAGTGCAGTACGGAAGCGGCTTGCGCGCAACTTTTCTCGAGATCCGGCAAATAACGCATCAGGAAGAGGTGAGGATAATTTCCGAGACCTGCTGGCGGATATTTCCGATGTGATATATGCGGCAGATGCGCAGGGCTTATTGACATATGTAAGCCCTTCGGTTTCGGTTCCGTTGGGATTCCACCCCTCGGAAATGATAGGGCACCATCTGAGCGAATATCTATTTCCGGAAGACTCGAAGTTGGTGGCGCAGCGGTTTTGGGAACTGCAGAGCAATAGGCTCGAACCCACCGAATTCCGTCTGGTGGCGAAGTCCGGGGAGGTGTGCTGGGTGCGAATCTCGGGCAAGCCTGTCGTTTCCGATGGAGAACTGGTTGGAGTGAGGGGTGTTATCACCAACGTTACGGAGAGGAGACAGGCACAAGAAGCGCTGCAGGAGTGCGAAAACAGATATCGCTCACTCTTCGCCAATATGTTGGAGGGATTTGCGTATTGCAGGATGATTTTCGATGACAAGCGTTGCCCGTCAGATTTTGTCTATCTCGATGTTAACCATGCCTTCGAGCGGCTGACCGGATTGAAGAATGTCATCGACAAACCAGTCACAGAAATCATTCCTGGTATCAGAGTATCGCATCCGGAACTCTTCGAAACATACGGTCGAGTCGCCTTGACGGGCGTGCCGGAGAAACTCGAGTTCTATTTCAAGCCGCTCAACATGTGGTTGTCGATTTCGGTATATAGCCCGCAAGAGGGGTCCTTCGTCGCGGTGTTCGATGACATTACTGAGCGCAAGCAGGCGGCGCAGCTGCAGAACGCCGTCTATCGCATTTCTCAGGCGGTGGACGATACCAGGAGTTTGGATGACCTGTATCGTGCCGTGCACGAGATCATTCAAAGCGTCATGCCCGCGGACAATTTTTACATTTCGTTGTGCGATCGGAAGAAGAGCGAATTGGCGTTTCCTTATTTTGCTGATGAGCGGGACACTGTATCGGAAACCAGACCATTTGGAACTGGTATGACGGAATATGTGATCCGAATAGGTCAACCGCTGTTGTGCACTGAAAGTATCAGACGAGAGCTAATCGAGAAAGGGGAAGCGGAATTCGTGGGGGAAAAGCCGGCGGTCTGGCTCGGTATTCCGTTGAAAATCGAACAGGAAACGATCGGAGTGATGGCTGTTCAGCATTATACGGAACCGACCGCATATGGAACCAAAGAATTGAAAATGCTGGAATACGTCTCGGCGCAAGTGGCTAAGGCTATCGAAAAGAAGCGTTCGGAGGAGGCGTTGCGCGAAAGCGAAAGGAAATACAGAAGCATCATCGAAAATTCGTTGGAAGGAATGTATGTCATTCAAAACTATGTAGTGAGATTCTGTAACCGGAAGTTTGCCGAGATGTTCGGGTATGAAAGTCCTCAAGCAGTAATAGGTCGGCATATTAGAGATATGACAAGTCCCGATACTTGGGACATGGTCAATAGAGAAGTGCAGGCGCGGGAAAGCGGCGGAAAAAGCGTGTCCCATTACGATTTTGTCGCCCGTCGAAAAGATGGCACCGAATTCGAAGTGGAAGTCCTTGGATCTCTGATTTCGTATCAGGGCAAACCCGCAATCCAGGGATGCATGCGCGACATCTCGGAACAAAGGCAGCTGGAAGAACAGTTGCGGCATGCCCAGAAGATGGAGGCGGTAGGCAGGTTGGCTGGTGGTGTGGCGCATGATTTCAACAATCTTCTGATGGCGATCATGGGTCATGCCGACGTGGCTCAAATGAGTCTCGATGCCAATGACCCGCTGAGTAACGACCTGACCGAGATACAGAATGCGGCGAAACGGGCGGCAGATTTGACCGGACAACTCCTGGCATTCAGCCGCAAGCAGCGATTGCAGCCCAAGATCCTGGATTTGAATATCATCATTATCAAGATGGAGAAAATGCTACGCCGGATCATCGGTGAGAACATCGAATTTGCAACTGTGACAGGATGTGATCTCTGGAATGTGAAGGTGGACCCGGGGCAATTCGAGCAGGTATTGGCAAATCTGATGGTCAATGCCAACGATGCCATGCCGAAGGGCGGAAAACTGACCATTGAGACGAAGAATGTGAGAGTGAATGGTGATTATGCGCAGGTGCAACCCGGCATGACCGAAGGCGACTACGTGATGATGAAGGTGGTGGATACCGGCATCGGAATGCCGGAAATAGTGAAAGCCCGCATCTTTGAGCCTTTCTTTACCACCAAAGAACCGGGCAGGGGGACGGGATTGGGACTTTCGATGGTGTTTGGAATTGTCAGTCAAAGCGGCGGTTACATCACCGTGGACAGCAAAGTCGGAGCGGGATCAACGTTCCGAATATTCCTTCCCAGGGTCGTCGGGGAAACCGAAGCGTTCACTGAAATCGCGCGCCCCTCAGAAATGCCCACCGGCAGCGAGAATATTCTGATCGTGGAGGACGAAGCTGCCGTTCGTGCCTTGACGGTCAGAACATTGAAGAAACTCGGCTATCGTGTGTTTGACGCCCAGGATGGAGGAGAAGCGTTCGTCATGTGCCAGAAGCTCGATCCGCCAGTGGATTTGATTATCACCGACCTGATTATGCCCGGAGTCAGCGGCGCGGAAGCGGTGAGCAGAATCCGCAAACTACTGCCCAATGTGAAAGTGCTGTATATGTCCGGCTATTCGCCGGATACTGCATTGAAAGACGGAGGGCTCGATCCATCGATCCCATTCTTGCGTAAGCCCTTCCACCTCTTCGAATTGGCTCAGAAAGTCAGGGAGGTCCTGGATAAGTAGAAACTCCTTCCCCCACTACGTAGTAGGGGGGGATAATGGGGGGGTAACCTTCCAACCTTGTCCGCCTTTTGCAACTTTGCAACTGTGCTGTCAGGTGCCCTCACCTGACAGTGGCTTGTGTTCCTGCCAGGTTTCAAGCCCGGCGTAACCTGGCAGGAATGACGTTCGCGAGGTCACATTTCGTTTGGTCAGAGTTGATCATTCCCTCCTTTGTGTTTCCCCCCGGGAACCGGGGGGAAATCTATTCCCGACCCCCCTTCTTTTCTCCCTGCTTTGTGCGGGGGACAAAGCGTCCCACGGGCTTCTGCCGTAGGCATCCATTCGGACAGCCCGTGGATGGTCATGGGCAGGATGCCCATGAGACGTTTGTTCCCGCCAGGTTTCAAGAAAAGTGTAACCTTATGGTGTGAAGGCTTATCTCCCCCACTACGCAGTAGGGGGGGAGAGGGGGGGTAACTTGCTCACGCAGATTCGATGTGCTGTCAGGTGCCCTCACCTGACAGCTGCTTGTTTCTGCCAGGTTTCAAGCCCGCCGTAACCTGCCAGAGGGAAGGCTTGACGCCCCCCCCTACGCAGTAGGGGGGGAGAAGGGGGTGACTGCTAACTTGCCAACTTGCCAACTTCTTTCCCTATTGACATTTCGTTTTTTTTTTCTTATATTATACTTAAGCATCCTTTTTCGAAGTCATTCCTTTCCGAATCCTCACGTGATGTTTCCTAAGGAGGTGGATCATGGGAGTCAAGGGTCTTCTGAAACGCCCCGCATTTATTGCTTTCGTCGTCGTTCTCGTTCTCCTTATTCTGGTAGCGGTTCGCATTCACACGTATGCCTGGCCCTGGCTGACCTTGCAGCCTATCGCAAGAGTTGCTTGTGAAGAAGTTGCATGGAGTATGGCGCTGACGATTGACATGACGCACCAATTGGAGACCTTCTACGTGCAGCACGCAGAAGCGTTGTTGGCAGCTCGAAAAGGACTTCCGGAAACCAAAGATACCGGACAGATTCTCAGGGACTTGTCTCTCTTGCCAGGAGTCAAGGCTTCTTTCGTGGCAGAGATAGGCGGAGCGATCGAACAATACCCTGCAAGTTCGTATCCGTTGGATGATTTGCAGCCACAGATAAACGAGTATGAAGAGGAAGCCACGATGTACGACCATCCCATAATGCTCCGCAAGGTGAACGGATTGACCCGGTTCGTCAAATGGAAAGCCGGGCAAGATTCTCTGGATTTCATGGTGTGTTATGGTCAAAAGGAAGATCCGGAAAAGAGGGTTTTGGGATTGGTTCTCGACCCACCGTGGCTTTTGAACCAGATTCCTGCTTTTATGGATAGCATAACAAAACAAGACGAGTTGCTGCTGTTCTTCTCGAGGCGCACCCCAGGGGTCGCGGAGCAGACGATTGGAATCACATTCAAGGGGGATACTCTGTGGTGGGATAATAATCCGTCGTTGGAGGTCAAGTACTATTCGAATCCTGCCTGGCTGTTGAACGACTTGTGGCTGCACGGTCGCATGCACGCCATACATGAGGAAGAGAAAAACGCGCAGCACATGCCCTGGATTCGCCGTTGGTTCGCTTCTGCAGAAATTCTGGGGATTGTCGCGCTGGGCTTGGCATTGTTTGCGATTAGACCTAAGAAACAGGACAAGGACTAGTTATCGCTATCCAGTGCTGTCAAACGGCTCGTTTGACAGCAGTCACATGATCACGATGGTAGAATCCCGCGATTCGCGTAGGCGCCGACTTGTCGTGCGCCCTTTCCGTGTGGTGGCAGGGTGGTGCACGGCATAGCCGGCACCTACGCGGGACACGCCCCCTTTTCATTTCCCCCCGGATACCGTGGGAAAGGCCGAAGACCCCTTTTCTTTTCTCCCTGCTTTGTGGGGGGGACAAAGCCTCCCACGGGCTTCTGCCGTAGGCATCCATTCGGACAGCCCGTGGATGGTCATGGGCAGGATCCCATGAGACGCCAAATGTGCTGTCAAACGACCCGTTTGACAGTCATGCATGTTCCGTCATTTGAGTCTGGTGTCAAACGGGACGTTCGACACCACGGCGCAGAATAGGCTGTTAGTAGGGGCTTAACATGTTAAGCCCCTACCACGCTCCATAAGTCGTATCGGAAGGTGAGCGCTTCGGTCAAGCGCTCATTTTTTGTGGTTCAAAGTCAGCAAAAGTGCTTGACAATGGCAGGGAAAACAGATATATTCTGTACAAATAGAATTTGCGAGCTTGTTGTTATCAATATGCCAAGGAAGGTCGTCAAAGAAATCCCCAATAATAGTGACGCATCAAGTCTTGCCGCTGGGCGGATTCTGAAGCGCATCGGCGACCGCTTTCTGGTGCATCACGACCGGCATGAGCTGGTTTGTGCCGTGCGGAAAACGGTCGCCAAGAGCGAATTGGCTCCGGCGGTGGGTGACCGGGTGCGCTTTGCTCGAATTGATGAAGCAAGCGGCGTCATCGAAGAGGTGCTGGAACGGCGCACCAGCATGGTTCGAACCGCAGCCGGACCCAAGCCAGTGGCGCAAGTGCTATTGGCGAATTTGGATCTGCTGGTGGTGGTGGCGTCATATGCGGAACCGGATCCGAATCAGCGATTGATCGATCGGTTTCTGGTGATGGCAGAATTCTCGGACATTCCGTCGGTGATTGTGTGGAATAAGGTGGATTTGATGACCTTGACCCCCCCTATGCCCCCCCCTACTACCTTAGGAGGG